>Ga0164318_10000033_pt1 | contig 63079 bp, 54 predicted proteins | sample GuaBasSedimGuay9_FD_113734 | JGI IMG/M metagenome (GOLD analysis project Ga0164318, IMG submission 113734) | Subseafloor sediment microbial communities from Guaymas Basin, Gulf of California, Mexico - Guay9, Core 4571-4, 0-3 cm | ecosystem: Environmental > Aquatic > Marine > Hydrothermal vents... | reverse complement strand
CCATACGGCTTGAGATTCTCGAACATTCGCCGTACTCGCACTGGCCCATCCTTCACAATGTCAACGGAGACGTTCCGACAGTCCCTAGACTCGGACGCTGTCATATCGAGCACAGACTTGGCAATCTCCCCTGAAACTATCCCTGAATGAGGCTCCTCCACGAAGTTGGTGACCTGATTCGAACACCAGTGATACCGGCGAGCATCGCCGCTCTCCCCGTTCATTCCCTGCTGGACCACTGTCCAGTTCTCATCTGTATCAACAAAGAAGACATGCTGATAGAGCTGGTACCCGTCTTGGATGGCCGCGTTGTCCACCTTGGCAACGAGTCGGCTGACGTCTGCCAAGCGACCGCCGTCGAGCCCGTAGTCCTCCAGTGCTCTCAGTTGTTCAGGTGTCCTTGTTGAGGCGGTGCCCTTCCCACCAAGGCCTACCACACCGTGTGTTTCGAGGTTGAGTACTGAGGCCAACACACCACAGGTCACAGTCGTCGATCCGGAGCTGTCCCAATCAAAGCCTAGCACGTTGGAGAGTGCCTGGAAGTAGATGGGGTCAGCCAGCCGCTTCAAGAGCTCCGTTGTCCCATACTCATGAACTATGAACTCACAGAGAGCACTGGCCATTGGCATCATGCGTTTGACTAGCCAGTGTGGAGCTCTTCCCGGATGCAGTTTGAGGTCCGCAACGCCTGACCGCTTCATCGTCGTTTTCAACATTCCTCATGTGCTCGAATGATGATAAGCGCAACAGGTGACCGAAAGTACTCTCACAGGTTGCTATTCAGGCAACCCTTTTATTTCCTGAAATCGTGTAGTCATGAGGGTTCTTAGACTCTGAAGTGGTGTATCATGTCTTTCAGTGCAGAGTGGGACAAGGCCATCTCCTATGAGGACTTCTTGAAGGCAGCTCGCGAGAACGTGGAGCTCATGAAGGCGCGATTCAACGACCTGATGATCAACGAGGAAGAGGCTGAGCTGCTCAGGAGCATTCAGAACGATATCTACATACTCGTGATAGGAACAGACCGTTGCTATGACACTGCAGGCAATCTCCCCGTCTTGGCCCGGATGGCCTCAGTGTCCCCCAGAGTCCACCTGCGCATACTGGACAGCGACGCCAATGTGGAGTTCCACCAGCTATTCAAGGTCAACGGGAAGAGAAAGACCCCTGTCGTGCTGTTCCTGAACTCAAACCACGAAGAGCTATGCCGATGGGCAGAGCGTCCGAACGCGGCGTACAAGTTGATCAATGAGAAGACCAACCCATCGTTGGAGGGCCGACGTGACAAACTCAAACAATTGTATAGCGATCCCGAGATACTTCGCCAGAGTCTGGGCGAGTTCCTCACCCTGCTGCTTCGCGCAGATTTCATACTGGGACGGCACTAGGCATGGAGGACCTCGGTAGAGCGGACTGGCAGGACCCAAAACGCGTGGCATGCATGATTGAGTCTTACAGGCATCGCTACGGTGCTGCATTTTGGACAGCCCTGAGAGATATGATTGGTGCCAGTCCGAGGATGTGCGTTGTTGATCTTGGATGTGGTCCGGGCCTGTTTCTCGTGGACGCGGCTCGTCTTCTGGGGGCCAACACGCTGTACGGAATAGACGCCAGCCGGGAGATGCTTGGTCAGGCACAGGAGTTCCTTGAAACGCTGTCACCAGATGTCAGCTTCAGGCTCATCTGTCACGACCTCGATCAGGGTGACCCCCCACTTGGTACTGAGAACGCTGACCTAGTGTTCTCTGGCTTTCTGCTTCATGAACTGGAACGACCAGAGCGTGTTCTCTTGTTCGCCCGTTGTTTATTGAAACCCGGTGGTGTGTGTGCGGCAATGGACTATGTGTCGGGTGATGAGGCCGCCTTCGTTGATGCAATGACGCATTCTGGAATGGCTGAAGAGCAGGCTCGGAAGCGCTATCCCCACATGTGCAAGCGGAGTGTGGATGACATAATGCACCTCTTTGAGGAGGCTGGTCTGAGAAGAATCTCGGCCTGTCGTCTTGGCAACTATAGAGCTGTTGTGATAGGTGTAAAAGTCTTCAAATAGACTAGAATATGTCCGGTGGCCAGAATGAAGTCAAGCAGGCGGCGCTCGCCATGGGCATATGACGAAACGGAGATTCACTGTCCACGGTGCGGAAGCAACCGTGTCGTGCGTGTACTCGATCGATGGGCAATGTCCCGTGGCATTCAGGTCTTCAAGTGCGCGGCCTGTGGAAAGAAGTTCTACGACCGTGGTGTCGATGACTATAGACCAACCTATTAGGGGCGACCTAGGATAGCCTACTGACGGAGGAAACGGATTGGTTCGAGTGCGCCGCTATCTCAGATATCCCTTCTCAGCTCAGGCTCGTAAGGAGGCCAGCACTCTAGCTCGTGACGTGCGTGCATTGATTGAACTACTGAGTCGGCGCGAAAACGAGTACATTGTTGAGGCTGCGGAGCTCCGTGTGATTGCCGCTCTCGATCAGGAGCCAATTCAGGTGACAGACACTCGGGATCCGCGCGACTTTCTGGTCTACAACACAGCCCGGCTGATAGTCGAGAAGATTGGAAATACGCGACTGAAGGAGTACCAAGCGGAGGCGGAGTCGAAGGCGGTGAACCGGTACCTGTCTGAGGAAGAAACTCCCTTTGTCGTCAACTTGGCATCTGAATCCTTTGGGTGGAACATCCGGATGGTGACATCGGCAAGTGAGCGGAATCGACTGCCAGTCCCATTGCGCCTCTACGAGCTTCGAATGCGGTTCGAAGACTTCTTGGAGGTCTCACCGCGTTTCCATCAGAGTTCTTGGAAGCTCATCAACCGACCACTTGACCGAGGCTGGGTGCCCGTTCGGAGATCTGAACTTGACAGGTTGATATCTGGGAAGTTCAAGCAGTTGATTCTCCAATCTGCAATCGAGGTGCCAGGTCTGCTGCCTGCACGCCTGACGGAGGCCGTTCAGCGCATAGAGAGTGAACTGGGTGCGAAGATTCGTCGTGCCGCACCAATCGAGATAACCGAAACAACAACCAGCGCCTTCCCGCCATGCATTGCCCAGATGCACGCTGATGCAAAGGCCGGCAAGAACCTGCCCCACGAGGCACGTTTTGCCCTCGCTGCCTTTCTTCTGAACATTGGCATGGACACCAATGAGGTCATGCGTGTGTTCAGCGCCTCGCCAGACTTCGTTCACGACCTTGCACGTTATCAGGTGGAACACATAGCCGGTCAGAGGCGGGGCGCATCTACGCGTGAGGGATATACTGCCCCTGGGTGCCGAAAGCTCCAGGGAAATGGTCTCTGTCCTGTCTACCTTGGCATGGCGTATGATCCCCTGTGCGAGTACGTTCTTCATCCATTGCAGTTCTACGAAACCCGTGCATGGGAGATCTCCAAAGGCATCACGAATCGGTCGTGGTATGCGCGGAAACGCCAGAAGAAACAGAGCTTCTAGGTCATCTACGACAGTAGGTGCTGCGGGTATAGTAGTAGAGATACTCCTGAGCATACCCTGCATAGGGCCCAAAGTACTCCCGGGCGGCTTGCGACTTGTTGGCGTAAGACTTTGCACTATGAGTGAAGATTCCATACTGTTTCTGGATGACACGCTCTATCCAGACATCGATTGGGAATGCCTCAAGGAACCCCAATGAAAACAGACAGACGCAGTCGGCGACCTTGTCACCGACACCATGCAGCTGCTTCAGTGTTGAATGAGCGGTGTCGTATGGCATAGAACGCAGTTGAGCCTCCGATACTTCTTCGTTGACAATTGCCCGGGAAGTACGCACGATGAACTCGGCTCTCCAGTCCAAACCAATCCCTCTCAATTCTCCGACGGGTACCTGTGCCAAACGTTCAGGGTCCGGCATGCCATAGAAAATTCTGCCATCGAACTCGTACATCGGACCATACCTCTCTCTGATCCTCTGAACCACGCGTCTGATTGATGGGATGTTGTTCCGTATGGAACAGATGAATGAGATCAGACAGGGAAAGAATGGGTCTGAAATGATTCGCAAGCCAGGGGCGAATGCTATGCTCTGATGCATCAGCTCGTCTTTGTCAATTTGCCCGTGAATCTCGGCGAGGGGGTCATCAAGCCTGAACAAGCGCGTGAGCGAAACATCCCTCTCCGATGTGGCATAGCGTAGAATGTCCTCATCCTGCTCCACATACACAACTTGGCCCACATCTGTCGTGACATACCCGCCATCAAGCTTTGTCCAGCAGAAGGTCTGACCACACTCTAGCGTGTCCCTGAGGCTGAACTCTGCGACCCGTAGTTCCTTCATGGTCTTCCCTATCGTTGAGAATTGAGGTCAAAGGTCTTGCGCCTCATCGGCTGGAGTACGGCTAGCTTCCACCAGTCTTGATGTATTTCCTGTGCTTGAGGAATGCGAACACGGCCAGAAGAAGGATGGCAGCCAACACAGATACTGGTGCCACGGCCGTTACCCAATGGTCTGTTGGATCCCAGTCCCAAGCATCGGGCAGGAGGTCGCCATCGGTGTCGGGACTGGTGGGTGACATACAGTGGTACACCTCATAGGCGTCAGTCCACCCGTCCCCATCAGTGTCGCGAAGTGTGGGGTCGATGTGGTTCAGGACCTCGAACATGTCACTGAGAGAGTCTCCATCAGTGTCACGCGACAATGGGTTGAGACCCATAGTTATCTCGTAGGCGTCCTGCAGTCCATCTCCGTCAGTGTCCACGTTCAAGGGATCCGTGTGGTAAACGTAAACCTCGTCGTAATCGTTGATGCCATCTCCATCTGTATCGGGGTCGACTGGAGATATCCCAAGCGCGGCCTCCTCTCCGTCGGTGATGTTGTCATGGTCTGTATCATTCAGAAGCAGGTCCGACCCCCAAATATACTCATCATAGTCTAGTGCGCCATCGTTGTCCGAGTCCCCCTCGCGCGGATCGCTTCCGATGCTGATCTCGAAGTCGTCACTCAAACCATCTCTGTCCGAGTCCAAGAGGTAGGGGTTGAGCCCGTGGGACACTTCGTACTCGTCAGAGAGAGAGTCACCGTCGCAGTCGTTGGAGTGCACAACCTGAAGACTCACAGTGGTGTTGTTTCCCTCTGCAAGTTCAACCACAACTCGATACATTCCCGGCTCAGTTGCAAGATACTTCAGAGTGATGTGTCCGTCACTCTCCACACGTTGGTAGACAGTTTCCCCGGTGGTCTCTCTGATGATATTTGCTCTAATCGTACTCTGATTGAGCCACGTAATTGATGCGTTGACGTACTGTCTAATGTTAGTGACGATATCACACGAAACCTCGGTGGTTGGCGTGACAGTCCCCTGCGAGGAATATAGGAGAGCCTTTCCCGCCCCGAAGAGCCCTACCAGATATGCCATTGCGCTGACGGACGCAACCGCCTCGGCGGCCTTCTCGTAGCTGTAATAGTAGTAATCATACGTGTCATCGCTTGTCCCGCTCGCACTATCATGATAGTACCCCTGTGAAACGTATACGGCGGGAATGCCGCGAAGCCACATCTCGTAAGCGAACGAACGTGTTGAACTGCCCTTGTCAACCAGAGTCCGGAGGAGGCCGTTGCCATAGTCTCGAGAAAACAGGATCATTAGATCCGAGATCCAGCTGTCCCTCTGGTACAACGATGAGTCGAGCAACGACCGCAATGCAATGTTCAATCCGAAGGGATACTGCGACCGATGGAACAGAAGCCTATCATACGCAATTGCGGTGATGATCTCGATATCGTTCTCTGTCAGCCAATCTACAAAAGACGACGCACCGAGGTCATGATCGGGATCCACTCGGCCGGCGCTTGTGAGCACATAGTACACATCACAGTAGAGGCTCAGGTTCTGCAACACTCGTGCGGTTTCCAAGACCGCCGCAACACTCACTGCAACGTCGTTCGCACCTGCGATTTGAAGGCTGTCTATCACGCCTGTGATGATGATGGCTTGTCTGGGCACTGCTCCGATTCCCTGCTTGATGGCGTACAGAGCATGATACTTGGTCGCATTTCTAAACCAAAGTTCTCCACCCGTGAGTGCCATGAGGCTCTCGTTCGCCCAATTCCATGCTTGCACAAGACTGTCAGATGGCGTGTCCGTGTCTATGTCCCATGTTCGAGCCGGATACCCTGTCGATAGGTCGCGCGTCAGATTCTCAATACGCACATGGGAAACCGAGTTCGCGATGCTCTCCATCAACTGAGTGACATTGATACTGTCCATGGCTGCGGTGTGTTCTGTTCCATGTGTTGGGTGGGATGGTACCAGTACGTGGGCCGTATCAGGTTGTACGGCGAGAGTCGGGGCAAGAGTCACGACAAACACCAAGACAAGAATGAGCGACCTCCGCAGCATGGGCATGAGCGAACGGCGACTGGTCTTTGGGTTAAATACATTCGTAAGCAAGCAGCCGCCTCCTCACTCCTCAGCCATGTCATACTCTCTCTTCTTTCGCCGCAGCCAGAGTCCCAGTATAACCATAGCGACCAGTGTCCCCATCCAAGGTGCATCATATATCCAGTGGACAGCGGGTGCCCAGTCGACAGAGTCCGGAATCCAGTCCCCATCAGTATCGTTGCTAAACGGCAAATACCCGTGTTCGACCTCGTAGTAGTCCTCCAGCCCGTCCCCATCCGTGTCCACTCTTGTGGGGTCGAGCCCGTTCATTACTTCAAACAAATCATTGAGACCGTCATCATCTGTATCGGGATCGAGCCCGTCCGTGTTATACTTAACCTCCAGCGAGTCGATGAGGCCATCACCGTCTGTGTCCTCGTTCGTGGGGTCGAGATTCATACTTAGTTCGATGTTGTCATCCAACCCGTCCCCGTCAGTGTCCTTGGTCGTTGGGTCTAGTCCGTGGGACAGTTCGTAACCATCGAACAACGTATCGCCGTCCGTATCGACTACCAAGGGGTTACAGCCAGCATCCACCTCAGCTCCGTCCCGTGCACCATCGCCATCAGTATCAACATTCCTTGGGTCGCTTCCGTATGCATACTCCAGACCGTCATTAAGACCGTCGTTATCGGTGTCTGGCGAGATGGCATCAGAATGAAACCTGTACTCCGTCAGGTCGTCAAGTGAGTCCATGTCAAAGTCCTGGTAGTGGATTATTGTGTAATCAATGACCGCGGTTTCGTTGCCATGGTTTATCACGACGAGATGGTATCTGCCGCGTTTCTCGACTGAGGCTGTTATGTTCAGGCTATTCTCACTGGTGACACTCGTCTGTATGACTTCAAGATCAGGCGAGACTATCTGCGCCTCTACAATCGTGTTCCCTGTCCACTTCATCGAAACCGTTACAGTCGAGGTTCCTGTCAGAGGTAGCGTTCGATTCCGGGTATAGTGTTTCGACAGGGATATCCCGCCAGAGAGCGTGATTGCGTATCCCTTGCCCTCGTTGCCCAAGTACCAAGCCAGACACGAGGCTGCCCCCACAGCCTCTACAGCTTGATAGTAATCGTATCCGCTGTGATCCCAATCATCATCGGTGAAATGGGGTGTCGTCGTGGCCGACTGTTCGATCACGAGGCTCGGAATGCCTCTTCTATATCCCTCGAAAGCACCAGTCCTTGTCCAGTGGGCCTCTTCTGCATCTCTTGCAACCATGATTCTTCTTCCGAAGTAGGTCGCTGCTCTGACGGCAATGTCACTTGCGAAGTCTACTGACAGATAGTCCTCTTCGCTGTAGTCTGACACGATTGCAACCCGCTCATTGTCGGGTGTTGAGCTTGTGGAATACAGGAGGCGCGAGAACCAGATTATTGCGGCTGGGATTCTTCCCTCCTCTTGTAGACGGTCGAGTACTGCTCGTAGGCCTACGTTCCCCGTATCACCTGAACCGTACCCTCCTGTTATTGTATTTGACAGAACAAACATCACATCATTTGTCAGTGGGCGGCTGGACAACATCCTCGCAGTTTCTATGACGGCTGCCACTGAGGCGCCGTACTCGTTCGCCCCTGGACCGTACCTTGATGCAACTATTCCCCCTATGATTATCGGCGCACTGTTGTTCGTCACTCCGTCCAGTACCGCAACGAGGGTTTCTTGGTCGGTCCACCTCGTGAAGCTGACCTTGCTTCCGGTCGCCTGCCTCATCTGAAGGTCAACATATTCCCAAGCATCTCTAAGCGTGTCAGAGGGTTCCTTGTCAAGAGGGTACCAGACGCGCTGGCTGTAGTCTTGTGCCAGCTTCTTGACAATGCCCTGAATCCGGGTGAGGCTGACCTCGTCGTACATGGCATCCCAGGCGGCGTTCGCGTCTGTTGTTGTGCTTATGACGTTCTGTGAGTCTGGAGCTGCTCTCGGCGTAGGGCTGTATTGCAGATGTCCAGCCATTATGGGCAGTCCGGTGAGAAGTCCGACTGCATAGAGAGCAATTAGAAGCAGAGCGTCTCCAGACCGAGTCATGGGTCGGGCTGCGAAGCGAGTGCTTGATTAAGGTTTTGAAGAGCGCCAGCATCAGGAGTGTGCCGTAAGCAAAGCTGCGTGCTGCTCTACCAAGTCCGCTATCTTATCGATATCTTCCCTACGGATACGCGGCAGCCTAGAGGCCCCCATGCTCATGGCCGACTTCTCTGGCATCACAATCGCCAAGATGTGCGTGATGTCACTCATCTCTTTTGTCGGATCTGCCAAGCGAGTGCACCAGACCCGTGGAATTGGCTCATGCTTCATACCCTCAACTATGACAAAGTCTGCGTCACACCCTTCTAGTATCTCTCTCACATCCCACCTTCTTCGATACCTAATTGTGGTTGTTGACGGCCCGAGCAGTGTGGTCTGTACGGCCCCTGCCTTCCAGTGGTGCCAAGTGTCGGTACCGTTAGGCGGCGGTACATCTTGATTGGTACTCTTAATCGTGGCCACGGTATATCCTCTGTCTGTTAGCTCTCGAACTAGGCCTCTTACCACAGTCGTCTTGCCAGAGTTCGAATAGCCAGATACTGCGAATACGCGGGGAGTCATGGGGCAATCCTTCAATGATGTGTCTTAGCCACGGGACGCCGCAGCGGACACGTGCACCGTCCCTCATGATGTTGCTCCAGTAGGAACCTTAAAAATCAGTCTTAGAGGGGAAGCCGGTGCGGAGACAGTGCCCTTGAACGCAACAGGCGATGATGATATAGCAGTCTTGTGCCGGGATGTTCATCGCAGTTTCCAGGATGGCTCACGAGTCATTGAGGTTCTTCGCGGAACGGATCTCGTGGTGAAGCGTGGTGAGTTCATTGCTATAGTGGGTGCCTCTGGCTCGGGGAAGACCACGCTTCTGAATCTGATAGGCGGTCTGGACCGGCCCACAAGCGGAACAATCATGGTGGACGGTGTAGATATCACGAAGCTCGACGACGAGCAAATGTCCGAGATGCGTCGCAACAAGATTGGAATTCTCTTTCAAGACCAACACCTCCTTCCCGTATTCACTGCTCTCGAGAACGTTATGGTCCCAATGCTTCTCAACGAGGTTCGCGCCAAGGAGCGTGAGCGGCGGGCAATGGAACTCCTCAAGGCGGTTGGGGTGGATCACAGGGCGCATCATATGCCTCACGAGCTCTCGGGCGGAATGCGTTCACGGGTGGCTCTCGCGCGTGCCATGGCAAATGACCCCGTCGTATTGCTATGTGACGAACCGACTGGTGATTTGGACCACAAGACCGGTGGAGAGATCATTCGACTGATGCGTGACTTGGCCAAGGAACACAACCGGGCGGTTCTCGTTGTCACCCATGACCCCGAGGTCGCGAGGATGGCTGACAAGATACTCCTGTTGCGAGATGGCAAGCTGGTTGAGGAGCTCGTGAGTCACTTCTTCAAACCCAGCGGTGTAGATGTTGAGAGCGCACGGCAGAGCGATGAGTCCGGAGAGGCAGCCACTTCAGAGGGATGAGCGTTGTCCAGGGCCAGACGCGACAGGGGGCAAGGCAACAGGCTGTACGCATTGTCCTACGCTCTGGGATCCATGCGTGCATACCCGTTTCGTGCGCTTAGTCTCGCCATAACCCTCAGTCTTGGAGTTTCCTTGGTGGGCTCTGTGCTGATATGGGCTGATACGGGTGTGCAGGTGAGTGTTAACACCTACTTTGATGAGAATGCGTTTCAAATGCTTATCCAGACTTCTCCGCATGCCACCGACGCATTGATTCAGGCCGAACAGTTCGCACGGCAGAGTCCCTTTGTTGAGCAGACGTATCTTGTGAACTCGACTGTCGGTCTTGTCTACGGCACAGAGCTCCCTGATGACATCGAATATGGCATTGATAGCTATGTCTACTCGAACGGTCTGAAAGACTGCCAAGTCATCTTCGTAGACGACCGGTTTCTTAATCTGACCGCTAGGGACTTCACGGTTGAGGGCCATTTCTCGCTTCAACCGGGGGAGATCCTTGTGTCGACTCAGTTCGTCAACTATGTGCACGAGGTCTTCGGCACAATCCTGACTCTAAACTCCACAGTCGATATCGAGCTCCTGATGAGGTCACCTACTGCCCAAACTGCTCCGATTGGTGAGCTCGGACGACAGAGCCTGCGTTCTCTCAGGATTGTTGGCATATACGAGGTGGAAGGCTACGGTTCGTTGATTGAACAGGCATTTCCTTCGATGCTTCGGTCAAACTATGACTATGTTCATTATGACACCCCCGTACTCGGAATTCGCGACAGTGTGATGGTGCTGTCAGACTCGGTTGACCTATCAACAATCAGTGATAACCCATTCTTCACCCCACAGGTCTTTGTCCGAGCCCTGTCAACTGGTCTGGTCGAAGCGGGGCCAGACCACATCGCGGACAATCTTCTCACGTTGAAGTCCCGAATGGAAGAGCAGTTTGGTGTGACAGTTCTTGGTGCCGAGCAGGTCCGGTATCTTCAGGGCATTGTTGACACCTACATCAATACCATGTCGCTCATCTCCCTGAATCTGCCGCTGTTCATTCTCGCCCTCTTTCTCTCGGTATTCGCGGCTGATACGTTCATGGCCGCGAGGAAGACTGAGGTGAGCGCTCTCCGCTCAAAAGGTGCAAGTTCCACACAGATCTATGGTATCTTCATCTCTGAAACGATTGTTATGGCAGCCGTCAGCATCGTCTTGGGCATACTCCTGAGTATTCTGTTTGCTGCTCTCATTCCATCAACAGTCGCGTTTCTCAAGTTTGATTGGAATACCTACCAGTTCTACCTTGAGAATACCGTTCTAAAGCCACAGTCCGTCTTCCTCTCGGTCTTGATTTGCATTGTTCCGCCGCTGCTCTTCATCCTTAATGCGGCAAGACATGCAACCCGTACTGAGATTGGCTCCATGCTTGTTGAAACCGCAGAGCCGGTCTCTGAGGAACGTGAGGCCCACCGCTTCACGTTGGGAATCTCAATAGTTCTCCTCATCATGGTCGTTGTTTCCGCCCTCTTCTTCCCGCCGCATCCCGTCCTCGTGTCACTTGAGCTGGGCTTGGGGACGGCCTCGTGGTTCTTCTTGGCCTACAATGGTTCACGGGTGAGTCGTGTGGGCTTCGCGAGGCTGACATCAAAGCTCTCTTTCATCCTCGGGGAGAAGAATCTCATCGCTGCTGGAAATCTCAAGATGCGAAAGGGTCGAATTGTCCCATTGATGGTGGTCTTGGCACTGACTCTCTCATCAACAGTGGCCTTCTCAGTTCAGGCCCACTCATTCCAGACGGATCTTGAGAAAGAAGTGCGCTATGCCATTGGCTCAGACCTCCGCGTGAGCACGACGGGCCGGCCTTTTGAGTTTGCCAACACCATCGAGGCCTATCCGGGTGTTGACGAGGCCATGCCAATTCTTCAGACATGGGGCGCAGTGGGACAGACACGAATCACCATAGAGGCCCTTGATCCCTTGATGTACCTCAAGATTGCACACTTTGACCCTACCAGTTTCAATGGCGAAGAGCCCAAGACGATCTTGAGAGAGCTAGCATCGGTTGAGAACGGAATCTTGCTGAGTCAGTATCATGCGAGTCGGTGGAACAAGACTGTGGGTGACACAATCAACATTGAGGTTGGTGGTCGTCTTGCTCCTGTGACTGTGAGTTTCAAGATAGTTGGTATCGTCTACACGGCCCCCGGTTTCGGCTATGCCTCAACTGAGGACATTCCCCAATCAGCACTGGGCGCCGCCTTCGGCTTTCAGGCACGATACACGGGCTTCGGTATTGCTAACGTCGACTATGTTTCCAAGCAGACTGGCATCACTATTGCGCGCCTGTTTCTTGCCAATCTGGTCTGCATCACTGATCAGGACCTTCTCATTCGTGCTCTGAGTGACTTGCCGGGCGTGTCCGCAACAACTCCAGAGCGTTTCGACTTGGCACGTCACTCCTTTGGTACCGCACTGTTCCTGAGCACGATTGAGGGACTATTCTCCATAGGCTTCGCGATGTCACTTCTGCTCAGCATATTCTCATTGACTCTCTTCTTGGGATCGATTGTGAGAGAGCGCAGAAGAGACTACGCAATCCTTCGTGCAGTTGGGTCATCTAGACGACAGCTGATTAGGACGGTTCTCTCCGAGTTCACGGGCGTGGTCTTGGCCTCACTCGCATTGAGTCTGATCCTCGGGACGATCTTTGGTTACACGATGAGTATCGTGGTGTTCTCCATGAGCCCCTTCTCAAGACTGACCCCACCTGTTATCTCAGTGCCAGTAGGCTTTCTCACAGTAGTGGTCATTCTTGAGATGATTGCCATGATTGGGGGATCATATCTCCCGGCAAAAGAGGCCGCCAAGACAAATCCCGCTATTGTACTAAGAAACCTGTGAGGATGTACGATGGTCAAGCCAGAGCGACACGCAATCCTGAAGGGCAACCCTTATTGGGCGATATCCTATGCCCTGAGCTCCCTGAGAAACTACCGGGTACGCAATATGGGCATTGCCATTGTTCTCGCTATTGGCATTGCTCTGCCCACTACTGTTTTTGCATGGTCCTCAACAGGTACCATCATGGTGCTGGATAGCTACTTCGAAGACACGCCCTTTCAGATGTACATGACTCCGATGAGCACGTATACGTACATCTCCGCTCATCTTGCGGATGCCACTGAAACAGCCCTCTCCAACCCGTACATCGAGAGTACTCATCTCGTATTATCAACTGTCGGGATTCTTGCTGTGCCGGGCTCCAGTTGGAGCAGCTACAATATGTACGGGGTAAACTACCGCGACGGCATCAAGGACATGCGCGTCTTAGTTGTCACAAGCGACTTTGTCACTAATGCGTCCTCTCTTCTTGACTGGACTGGGGAATCGACTCTCCATCACGGGGAAGTTCTCGTTTCAGAGATGTTTGTCAACTACACACGTCAAGTCCACGGTATCGACATCCAAGTTGGCAGCGCCATTAGCTTCGATGTACTGACCTACAGTGCTCACGGTGGTACCGGTGGCGACTTTCGTGTCAGCAACATGGTTGTGGCTGGTATCTACTCGCCCAAGACAACTCGAACCCTGCTTGACACAGCATTTCCCTCCATATCCCGGAAGAACTGGGACGAGTTTTCTCTCACGAGAGATTCTGTTCTTGGACTCTCTGACTCAATAATGATACTCCAGTCTGATATCTCGTCCCCACATCTGGTTGCAGTTCGTGACACAGGGTACTTTGAGCCCGTTGTGTTCTTGAGAGGCTCGAAGGCCAACCTTCTCGCGAGTGGTGCAGAGAACATAGCGAGCAACCTTGTCGCAGTTCAGGATCAGCTGGACGAGGCATACCCTCGCCTGACAATCAAGGGGTTGTCGGAGATTTGGAAACTGGATGCTGCGATTTCTACGTACCTTCAGAGCCAGGTTCTCACGGTGATTGTCTTTCCCGTGATGATCATGAGCCTCATGCTCACAGTCTTCACGTCTGAAACCTCAATCTCACGGCGCAAGGGCGAGATAAGTGCTCTCAGAGCAAAGGGAGCGTCTTTCAACCAAGTCTTTGCTACGTTCATGTGGGAGTCAGTAATCCTTGCGCTTGCAGGACTCCTATTCGGCATATTGCTGGCGCTGGTAATGGCACCGCTTGTCGGGTCAACGGTGGGTTTCTTTGTCTTTGACTGGGATCTGTATTTCAGGTATGCATCCAATCTATACATTCCACCATTGGCACTGGTCATCGCAGCTGCTATCTCCATGTATCTCCCCGCCTCGTACCTTCTTCATGTTGCCAGAAGGATTGATGTTTCTGAGATTGGACAGCCCACGGTGAATGTCCTTGACGAAGAAACGGAAGAAACCAGCATCATGCGTTATGCTGTCGGTCTGACGGCCGTCTTGGCTTTTCTGTTGGTCATGCCAATGATAGTTGCCCCCAAGGGCGGCGTTGCGGTGGCAGAGATTCTTGCTGCGACACTGCTTCTCTTTGCGGCCTCATATCTCGGCTCTAAGGCGATGCGCCATGTCACGGCTCGCCTGTCTGGGGGAACAAGTTTCATCCTTGGAGAGAAGGCCCTCTACTTGAGTCGGAGCCTGAGCAAGAGGAAGGCGCAGTTCATCCCACTCCTTGTAATTCTCACATTGACGCTCACTACGACGACTATGATGATTGTCCAGTCCTCCAGTTTTGAGGCGACTGTGCAGAACGAGGTCAAGTATTCAATCGGCGCGGACATTCGGATTGAAGGTAACGACCTCCCAATCACACTCAACAAGTCCATTCTGCGTCAACCGGGTGTGTTTCGAGTGACTCCGGTAGTGGAAACCACTGCACAGGTGGGATCAAACAGCTTCTTCTTGGAGGGAGTCAACCCCGAAGAATATGCAGGTGTGGGTTTCTTCACTGATGACACTTTCGTGTCTGGAGATCCAGAGTCGGTACTGTCTGCTCTTGCGAGCACACCCGATGGTATCATAATCAGCGAATACTACTCGCGGCTATGGAACAAGACGGTTGGCGACTCTGTGACAGTTTCGTTTGCTGCGTTGAACTTCACGCGTACAATGCCGCTACAGATTGTAGGTATCATGCGTAGCGCACCGGGATTCGGGATGGCATCTACAAAGGAGCTACCAGGTCCATCCTTTGGCTCACAGCTGGGGTTCCAAGTTATGGGTGAGGGTTTCGCTCTAGTGAACATAGACCTTCTCTACAACCAAGGTTATCTCGACACGGCAAAGATGTTCTTGATAGACACAGTCAGCTTTGCCAACATGACTCAGACCATCGAGTCAATAGAGTCACTCGGCCAATTTGACCTCTACAGTCCCGCAACCTTCAACCTAGCCCAAGAGTCGTTTGCGATTCAGTTGTTCCTGTCAGGAATCAATGGTCTCACAGTCATCTCATTCGTCCTGTGTGCCGCGATGGGGCTCTCGGCAATTGCTCTATTCTTGGGTTCAGCAGTTCTCGAGCGTGCCATTGAGTATGCTGTGTTTCGGGCGCTTGGGGGAACAAAGCGCCAAGTTGTATCCATGGTATTCGGGGAGTTCACAGGTACGGTTGTGGCATCTATCGCCATCAGCGTGATACTGGGCCTCATCTTTGGCTACTCGATGAGCCTGCTCACCTTCGGCATATCTCCGTTCTCTCCGATTCTTGGAGAAGTGTTGTCCTTCCCGCTATTCATCATGGGGATCATTGTTGGGGCTGAGAGCATCGTCATGTTGGGCAGCTGCTATTTTCCTGCGCGCAGAGCGTCAGCTGTGGATTCTGCAAGGGTGCTAAGGAACCTATGATAGCAATGGTGAGAACATACTGCGTAACTCAATAACCTTATCAACGGCTCGTAGTCGGAGGTGCCTGTGAGCCCGATGAAAGTCACAGAGCAGCTCGACTTCTATGGCGACTTTCCTGATGATGTTGTGGTGAGCGTAGACAACGTCTACAAGATATACAAGACCGCAGAACTTGAGGTTGTGGCTCTGAGCGGCGTGTCCCTTCAGATACTGGAGGGCAAGATTATGTGTGTGGTCGGGCCGAGCGGCTCTGGCAAGACCACCCTGACCAACATCATCGGCGGCATTACAAAGGCCACTGTCGGTAAGGTGTATTGGGCGAACCTGAGGACTGACATCACGAAGCTCTCCGAGCGTGTTCTCACAGAGGCCAGAAGGAACTTCATCGGGTTTGTCTTTCAGGTCAACAATCTGCTTCCACATCTGAACGCTTGGCAGAATGTAGAGCTGGCTGCACGCATAGCAGGAGTGCCGCGTAGTGTCCGCAAGGAGCGGGTGGACCGCCTGATTAGGCTGGTCGGCCTTGAGGAACGCAAGCGCAGCAAGGCCACGGCTCTGAGTGGCGGTGAGCGGTCCCGTGTTGCAATTGCAAGTGCGCTTGTGAACCTGATTGACACAGAGGGCAAGGGTCTTGTTCTCTGTGATGAGCCGACAGGTGACCTTGACCCGGAAACTGCAGAGCGGATTCTCGACCTCTTTCAGGAACTCAACGAAACACTGGGGACGTCATTCTTCATTGTCACCCATAGCCAGCAGGTAGCATCCAAGGCGGACATCACAGTAGAGATTCGCGACGGCATCATATCTGGTTTCCACCAGGCTGGGATTGATCTTGACACGCTAGGCAACACACGAATCGTGCGCCTAGACAACAATTATCGACTACCAATGCCCACAGATCTCTTGGAGAAGGCAGGTAACCCAACGGAGTTCAGAATCACTTACGAGGACGGCAAGTTCATTCTGATTCCACAGACAGGCGAAGTAGTTGATGCGCTCCGCACTCGTCAGGCCCGCATATGTCGGGTATGTGGGCACGAGATTCCCCCAGGAAGCTACATCTGCAGCAACTGTGGTTCCACAATACAGTAACATTGTCACTCGTACCGTCTCTGCTGGCGGTCCGCGATGTGTAACACGGCTACAAGCTCCTCGATGCATCGAAGGTTCCCCATGAGTGACCTGATCTGCAGGCGCAGACGTTTTTCCACTTGGATACGTTTCTGTTGAAGTGCAGACTCTATGCGTTTCGCCAAGCTCCTGCCCTCGCTATCAAAGTCTACGAGAACGAGTACGGCGGCGGGCTGTTCTTGAGCAAGCTCGTCAACAAACTCGTGGATACTCCTCCCCGAGTGCATCCGCCTGATTGGTGCCTCCACGCCCAAATCCCTGAGTACTTCCTCATCCCGGCGCCCCTCCACTACGACAACTAGTCCCGGATAGGAAACATGAAGTCCGCGAAGAAGCCGGAGCAGGCTCTCCTCCTCCTCTCGCAGCCTCTTCCGAATCCTGCTGCTTCTCATACCACTGTTTCTCCCCTGCAGAGAAAGCGCTTCTCACGGGATGATGGCAATCTTCATGCTCTCCCCTCTGCTCATCATCTCCAACGCCCGGTTGATTTCGGACAGTGGCATCTGATGCGAAATCAGTACGTCTGTCTTGATGTCCCCCGCGATAATCAACCTGAGAGCCTGCTCGACATGCTTGGGCGTGAGGTGAAACACCCCTTTCAGTGTGAGTTGGCCGTAATGAAATCTCGTTGTATCAACCTCAAATCTTGTCCCTGCTGCTGCTCCTCCAAAGAGGACCGTTGTGCCTGCGTCCCGGGTCATATTCACAGCCTGTTCCCATGTCACTCGTAGCCCCACTGCCTCAATGACGACATCCGCCCCGTAACCGCCCGTTTCTGATTTCACTCTATCAACTGGGTCCTCCCTCGAGGGATCAATGACTATATCTGCGCCCGAGCGCCGTGCCATGTCGCGTCGCAGTTCTGCCAGGTCCGACACTATTACAGTTGATGCACCCGCCTTCTTCGCGAGCATTATCATCATCTGGCCTATAGGTCCTGCTCCAATGATTGCGACCGTGTCGCCAAGCTGTATTCCAGACTCCTCGATGCCGTGCGCTACGCACGCCAATGGTTCGGTCAATGCTGCGTCTTGAAATGAGAGTGTGTCGGGGATTTGATGCGTGTTCCAGCGGACAACAGGTGCAGGAACACGGATGTACTCAGCAAATGCCCCATTCACCAGACTCTCCTTGAGACTAGGGCAGAGGTTGGGGCGTCCTCGCTTGCAGAAGAAACAATGGCCGCAGGGTGCGGAGTTGGTGGCCACCACTCTCATTCCCGGCTCGAATTGCGTCACCCCCTCGCCCACCTCCTCGACTATGCCTGCGTACTCATGCCCAAAAGGTGCGGGAGTGTTCTTGATGAGCAGAGGATGACCCCTCTTGTAGGTCTTGATGTCGGTGCCACAAGTCAGAGCGGCCCCCACCTTGACGAGAATCTCACCAGGTCCTATCTCAGGTACATCCGTTTCCTCGTATCGGACATCGCCGATTCCGTAGTACAGGGCGGCCATCATTCTGCGCTTCATGACATAACTCCGACCGCGGCATCCGTTGCCGAGTTTAAATCACTTCCTGAGTAGCGGCAGTGGAGTGCGTCACCACAACGCCTTAATCCGCTCCCTCCTCACAGGCCGATGATTTGCGATGAGGCTCAAGTCAAGATATCCTGAACATCTACAGTATACTGCTGAAACGGAGTGGGACGGCAAGACCGGTGCAACGGCACGCACGGGAGAGGGACATACTCTGATACTCGACACGCCTAAGACTTACGGCGGTCGCGGTGAGGGTCTGTGTCCCGATGAACTCTTTGTGTCGTCTGTACTTGGATGTTTGAACAACACGTTCCTTGACTTCCAGCGTCGCTTCGAGATGGAACTCCTCTCTTTCAAGCTTCGGGGAACCGCAGATGTCCATTTTGACGGCCAAGGCTACAAGATTGTAGGAATCAAGATTGAAGGCGAAGTCGTGGTGGGAGAAGACGAACTCGATGTCGGTAGGCGATGCGTAGAGCTCATGAGAGAGTATTGCCATGTGGTTCGAACCATCTCGAATTGCATTCCCTTCGAGTTCGACGTGTCTGTCCGAGAAGAACCCTCTCATGACCGTGACTGATTGTTCATCTCAGAGATCATTCGGGCGATTCGGTCCATGTATTCTGTGATGTTTCTCCAGTATCCTCCCTGAAAGTAGACGCTGCCGCAGTCTTCGCATAGCCAGAACTCGTCATAGTAGTTGTACGTCTGCTCGTGCACTAGGTTCCTCACTCGTTCCTTGTCCGGTCCCTTCAGGTGGGTCAGCGGGCCGTTACACTTCGAACAACGAGCAGTATTCGGATCCACCCGGGCAGGGATGCCAAATGCTGCAAAGACCTGTGCGATCTCACTGTCGACATTGCCTCTAACGAGCATCGCTGTGATGCCCGTTTTTTCGGCCCTTCTGTAGAGGTCCTTGTCTGAGGTGAGCAGTATCCTATCTTCGCGTTGCGCAGTGCTGATCAGCTCGTTGTCATCGGTCTGAGGCGAGTAGAGTGCATCATTGCCTGTGAGTCGCAGCCATAGGGCTAGACGCCCGAGCATTGCATCAACGACGAATCGCCGTTCCATGCAGCCCACCTCACAGCTCATCAGCTACCTTCCGTAGTTCCTCAATGGTTTCGATTGGGCATGTTACCTCCCCAAGCTGGGCGTGAGACTCTGCATCATGGTAATCGCTTCCACCCGTCATTATGAGGCCCAGTTTCTTGACAATGCTTCTCAGCTCGTGGGGACTGAGTGGCGTGTTCACGCTAGTATACTTGTACTCAGTTTCTACGCCAACCAGGCCGTGCTGTTTGAGATCTCTGAGAAACTCTGTGAGGTCGTCTATCCGCACTATGAGAGGATGTGCGAGCACAGGCACCGCGCCAATCGACCTCAGCAGGTCAATTCCTCTATGTATCTCAATCAGTTCTCTTTTGACATACGCTGGTCTTCCTTTTCCGAGAAACCTCTCAAACGCCTCATCCGTGTTCTTCGCGTAGCCTGCTTCAACAAGCAACCTTGCAAGATGAGGCCGCCCCGGAACATCAATCTCACTCATCGTGTGCTCCACTCTTTCTGAGTCGAGAACAATCCCCAACTCACGCAACCGACTCACCATCTTTGAAAACCTAGCTCTGCGAATCTCTTTGAATCTGTGGAGTTCTTGTTCCAACTCTCTGGCGTCCGGCGGGACAAAATAGCCAAGAAGGTGCGCCTCCCCACCAACCGACTCTGTGCTTATCTCAATCCCGGGCACCCTGACAATCTCGGAGGAAGTTTCGGTCGCGAGAAACTCCCTTAGCCCCCCCACCGTGTCATGATCAGTCAGGGCGACACCTCCAAGTCCCAGACTGACGGCCGTCTTGACGATGAAGGACGGTCGATGAACTCCATCGGACCAGTTCGAGTGAGTATGTAGGTCAGCACGGTCCATCATGGAACTTCGCCTCCCTGACAAGAGTTTCCACGAGCTTCCGTACCTTATTGCACACCTTTCTGACCTCTTGTCGCGACATTGTTTCCCTAGAGGGGCAGTCCCTGTCAACGACACACCTTCTCTTGCGCATGTCATAGATGACTGGGTAGTATCGACAGCCCTCGGGCCTGTCTTCGTATATCGTGCATAGCAGCGTGTCTGGATCGTAGAAGTAGCAATGCCCGTCAACGTTTCTGAGTTCGCAGAACCCGTCCTCCGAGCGAACAACAAACTCAGCACGAGTATAGCCCCGCTTCTCAATACGCTCGACATCTTTGCGCGTCAACGTCATCTCGGTTTCAATACAACAGAGTCGCACCTTGCTGCAGCTGCCGTCGTGGTTACATTGAAAGGGACTCAACGGAGATTCGACCTCGCGCCTCTCGCCCGCAGCTCAGAGCAATGCCCGGTCAGATTGCGGTTTATTGGGTCATCACGTTGATGAGTCGCTCGCCATTTGTAAGTGATCATCATCCCGAGCAATTGTCCACTTGCACTGATCATGACATGCCTCTTCTTGCGAGCCTGCGGACCAATGATGTTGATGTGGTGGGAGAGCATCCAGTGGTGTTCCCGGCTTGCGTCAATGGCACTGTACTCATTGGGAGCTTGCCCGTCAGCCTGAGAAGTGTCCTCCGATGTACCTGTTGAATCAGCCGCATGAGATCATTGGGTTGAGCGATTGCCTCTCGGAGGCTGTGTCGGTGGCCAAGAATCTCGAGCATGTGGTCAAGCAGTCCCATGATGTCACTTCCATGGCTCATCCTCTGTTGTCAACACAAAAGGTTTTCCAACTGGCCGTATCGAAGCCAAAGCGCTATAAAGCGACGCACTCCGAGTTGAGCAATCACTGGCAGGTGAGATCAGATGCGAATTGCAGTCATCGACAGACAGCGGTGCCGACCGAAGGACTGTTCTCACGAATGCCGCAGGTTCTGTCCGCGCGTCCGTACAGGCGATGAAACAGTCGTGTTTCCCGACGGGCCAGACAAACCTCCCGTCATCGTCGAGGAGCTCTGTTCTGGTGAGGGCATATGCGTCAGAAAGTGCCCCTATCATGTCATCAGCATCGTGAACTTGCCAGAAAAGCTTGAAACCGACTCCAGTCACAGATATGGAGTCAACGGATTCCAGTTGTTCAGGCTCCCCTTACCAAAGGAGGGCCGGGTACTTGGACTGATAGGCCCGAACGGCGTGGGAAAGACAACTGCGATTCGCATTCTTGCAGGGGAGCTGAAGCCGAACCTTGGACGACCGGATGACCCACCCGACTGGGACGAGATAATCCTTCAGTATCGGGGTTCGGAACTACAACCATTCTTCGAGAAGATGCGGGATGGCTCTATCACGGCGGTGCACAAACCGCAGTCAATCACTGATCTTCCGAAGGTGAAGTCCATCGCAGATCGTCCCATCAGCGAGCTGTTGGAATCGGCTGACTCGTCAGGTCGTCTTGATGAGTTGAAGGACGACATGGGTCTAGGCGAGATTTGGGATCGCCCCATCAAGTTTCTGAGCGGCGGCGAGCTACAACGCGTGGCAGTCACGGCTGCAATAGTTCGAGAGGGTGATATCTACTTCTTCGACGAGCCGACTGCATATCTTGATGTGCGGGAACGCCTTCGTGTGGGCCGAGCCATTCGCCATCTGTCTGACCTAGGCAAGACTGTTGTGGTTGTCGAGCACGACCTATCAATTCTCGACTACGTGTCAGATCTTGTCTGCATGTTCTATGGCGAGCCAGGAGTCTACGGCATCGTGTCACATCCTCACAGTACAAGGGTTGGCATCAATATCTTCCTTGACGGGTTCATCCCCAGTGAGAACATGCGTTTCCGCGACACCTCAATCTCATTCAAGGGCATGACCTCAGAGGATGAGGAGTTCGTGGGCGCAGAAACTCTGCTTGAGTACGGCGACATGAGAAAGAGATTCGAGGACTTTGAGCTCACTGTGAAGGGAGGTCGGGTCGCCCGTGGACAGATTGTGGGAATCCTTGGGCCGAACGGGATTGGAAAGACCACTTTCGTAAAGATGCTCGCAGGCATAATCGAGCCCGACGAGGGTGAGGTCCCAAAGCAGACTGTGAGTGGGACAGAGTTGCGGGTGTCCTACAAGCCTCAGTACATCGAGCAGGATTTTCCGGGAACTCTACGGATGTATCTTCGCGAGGCGGGCGGGAGCGTTGTCGACACGGCAGACTTTCGTACAACGGTGCTTCGGCGGTTGGAGCTTGAGAACCTCTTGGATCATGCAATCACCGACCTGAGTGGCGGCGAAATGCAGCGGGCGGCGATAGCAGCGTGTCTTGCGCGGGATGCTGACATCTATCTGTTCGACGAGCCGTCGGCCTTTCTTGATGTTGAGCAGCGGCTTGCAGCATCGCGTGCCATCAGGCGAATGATTCAGAGCGGCCGGAAGACAGCCTTTGTCGTCGAGCACTCTATTCTCATGGCTGATTACCTGAGTGATAGCATGGTGGTCTTCAGCGGCATTCCCGGGAAAAAGGGTGTTGCCTCATCGGTGATGACTCTGAGGAAGGGTATGAACATGTTCCTCAAGGATATGGGTGTGACCTTCCGTCGGGACCCGCAGACCGGCCGGCCTCGTGTCAACAAAGAGGGTTCTCAGCTGGACACCCAGCAGAAGGCTGCTGGTGAGTATTACTACGTCGGCAAGTGACACCGTTTCAGAGACCCCGAAACCAGTACCTCTTTCCAGCCGCACTCTTCTCCTCGTCAATCTCAGCAAGAATTTTCACTGCTTCGTTGCCACATCTGATGACATCATCTTCTCCTCTGACGGCGAACTCGTCCCTTGTGCGGTTGGCATAGACTGCGCATACGGCGCCTGTACGAAAACCGTAGATATTCCCCAGTGTGAATAGGGTTGCCGCCTCCATCTCGAAGTTCGCTACGTTGGCTCTGGTCAGGTCCTTGATGAGATTCTCGCTCATTGTCTGGACGTACCCGTTGAAGCCCGGCCGCGACTGACCGAGATAGAACGAGTCAGTAGATGCGGATATACCCAGATGATACCTGAGTCCAAGTGACTCGGCCGCCTCAACAAGGGCAAGAACGACCTCATAAGAGGCAGACGCTGGATACTCTGGACGAACATATTGACGACTTGTTCCCTCCAAGCGAACTGCGCTCGTCGAGATGATGAGATCTCCCAATTCGATGTCGCTTTTGAGTGTGGCTGTGGAGCCGACACGAATGAAGTTTCTTGCCCCCACATTTGCCAGCTCTTCAATAACAATGGCAGTCCCCGGACCTCCAATACCCGTCGAACATGCGGAGATGGGGGCTCCCTTGTACCTGCCTGTATGCGTCACGAACTGCCTGTGCGATGCAACCTCTCTTGCCTCATCCCAATAGGCACTGATCTTCTCAACCCGCTGCGGATCGCCGGGAAGCAGGACCGTCGGAGCGACATCGCCCTCTGCCACCTCAAGGTGGTACTGCTTGCGGTCCTCAGTGACGGGCCTTGTTGCTGACACCTTTCCTCCAGTCATCTTTCTTCACATGACTACTGGTGGGCCCCGATTTGTCACTTTCGAAACAAAGGCTTCTATAGGTCGGAGTCATATTGCAGATGTTTGTGTGGTGAGTTCGATGAGTGTTCTTGATGAGCTCGACTATCTGCCGCTAGGAAAACGAGTACGCTTACATAGACTGCTATATGAGCATGGGCCGGGGAACGGTCGTCTACTCATTCTTCCCATTGATCAGGGCTTGGAACACGGCCCGGTCGACTTCTTTCCGAATCCTGAGTCAATCGACCCGAACTTCCAGTTCCGATTGGCTGTAGAGGGGGGCTTCTCGGCAATCGCCCTGCATCTGGGTCTTGCTGAGAAGTACGCTCGCCCATTCGCAGGCAGAGTGCCGATTGTCCTCAAGACTAATGGAAAGACTCGCATCCCTCCTGACACGCACGCCCTCTCTGCAATGACTGCCTCAGTTGAAGATGCGGTTCGAATCGGTGCTGATGCAATCGGCTATACACTTTATGTCGGGAGCCCGAACCAGCATGCCGATTTCATGCAGTTTCGCAGAGTGAAAGCAGATGCTGATAGGTATGGGATGCCTACTATCCTGTGGGCCTATCCTCGAGGCGAGGCCGTAGAGCGGAAGGGTGGTCGCGATTCGCTCTACGCCATAGACTATGCGGCGCGAGTTGCGTGTGAGCTGGGTGCTGATGTTGTCAAGTTGAATGTTCCCGTTGACGACCACAAGCGAAGGAAGGACCAGCCTGAACCATATACCTCGCTGAGCCTGAGTCTTGAGGAGCGTGTGCGCAAGGTGATAGAATCAGCAGGCAAGACGCTGGTCATATTCTCTGGCGGCCACAAGATCGGCGATGAGGAGCTGTTCCGACGGGCACGCGTCTGCATGGAACAGGGAGCAGCAGGGCTCATATTTGGGAGGAACATCTGGCAGCGTCCTTGGGATGAGGCCCTGCGCGTGACTGAGGAACTGAAACGAATTATCATGATGTAACGTTGCTCCGAGCAATCATTCCAAACTGTTATATGTGTGTAGAATAGTTGGCTGGGCATACCTCGCTGAATGCGTTTCCGACACGGCTAAAAGGCGGCCTTACCGCGTGAGGCCCCTCAGCGAGGAGGCATTTGGCCTCGACAGTGTAATCACACGTAATCAGGAGCATGTCAACCATGGTTGAAACCACAATAAGCGTCATCAAGGCTGACATCGGATCGCTTGCCGGTCACGTTGTCGTGCCTGACTTTCTGATGGAGTTGGCGCGGAAACGACTCAAGGAGGGCGTCCAGAAGGGCATTATCAAGGACTACTATGTCGCCAATGCCGGCGATGATCTCGAACTTATCATGACACATCATAAGGGCGAGGACAACGAAGAGATTCACCAGCTGGCATGGGACATCTTCAATGAGGGCGCCAAGCTTGGTCGTGAGAAGAAGATATACGCTGCTGGACAGGACATTCTCTCAGACACGTTCAGTGGCAACGTCCGTGGAATGGGTCCCGGCTCTGCTGAGATGACAATTGAGGAGAGAAAGTCGGAGCCTATCGCGATATTCATGGCGGACAAGACCGAGCCGGGTGCGTTCAACTATCCTGTGTTCCGAATGTTCGCAGACCCCTTCAACACGGCGGGTCTCGTAATAGACCCCAACCTTCACCAGGGATTCATCTTTGTTATTCAGGATATCAAACAGTCAACGCCACACTTTGTTGAGATGCGATGTCCCGAAGAGATGTACGACCTTCTGGCCCTGTTGGGAAGTACCAGTCGCTACACAATCAAGAAGGTCTACCGGAAGGACGGTCTCGTGGCCGCGGCAGTGAGCACAGACAAGCTGCATCAGATTGCTGGCAAGTACATCGGCAAGGATGATCCTGTCGCAATCATTCGGGCGCACTCGGGTCTGCCCGCAATGGGTGAAGTTCTTGAGGCGTTTGCGTTGCCACATATGGTGGCAGGTTGGATGCGCGGCTCGCACATCGGGCCGCTCATGCCGGTGGGGCTAAAGGACTCGCGATGTACACGTTTCGACGGACCCCCAAGAGTTGTAGGACTCGGCTTCCAAGTTCACGACGGTCTTCTTCTAGGGCCTGTCGACTTCTTCGAGGATGTGGCATTCGACAGCACACGCCAGAGGGCGATGGAGGTTGCTGACTACCTACGTCGCCACGGACCGTTCATGCCGCATCGCTTGGACGAGGAGTCCATGGAGTACACCACTCTACCGAGCGTACTGACCAAGTTCGAGAAGCGTTTCTCGGATCAGGAGATTGTTCCGACAGGCAAGACCACGGACACATCCGACTCAGCAGAATAATCTATGGAGCGGGATTCTCTCCCGCTTCTCCCTATTTCTACTGGGCAAACTAGGCTCAGCCGGTTCGCTTGATGATGTGATATCCGAATTTAGTCTTCACTGGCTCATGTGTCATCTGGCCCACATTCAGGGCAAAGGCTGCACGTTCAAACTCTGGCACCATCTGTCCCCGCCCAAACCAGCCAAGATCCCCACCTTTCTTCTTGGACGGGCAGGTGCTGTATTGTCGCGCCATCTCTTTGAAGTCGGCACCTTCAGATATCTTCCGAATGATCTCAAGGGCTTGACTATGCTTCTCAACAAGGATGTGGCTGGCACGAATCTTGCCGGCCTTCGACTTTCCCTTTCCCATGTCCATCATTCACCTCTAAGAACGGGCACAGTGAACAGTCACTAACGTCCTGTTATATGTAATTGGGCCAAGTGAGTATTACTACGGTTGTCACGGGGGAATGACACGAGTTCATTAGCAGGTCTGTGACTGTGCTTGTCGAATAAGAATGAAAGTAGTCACAATTTGCCTGCCCGAATCTTACGTTCAAGGAATGGATCAACTCATCAAGCGTGCGATGTATCCGAACAGATCCGAGGTGATTCGTATCGCCATCCGTGACTTGCTTGTAGATGAGCTGTGGGGTCGTCGGGATAAGAAGGCCGGGAGTCCTCTTATCGCTCAATTGAAAGAATCCGTCCGGACGAGCACCTGCACATCAAGATGACTCCAAGATGAAAGTACAAGCTACCTTTTTTTGCGTGTGAGTATTCCCTTCTGATGAAGACGGGGGCCGATGCTAGCAAAGCGCCATGCCCCACTCAAACCAATGCTGTTCTCCGACTGAGGAGTTGAAAAGACGATGGTCATTCGCAGATTGTTTGGACGTAAGAAGAAGGAAGAAGAAGCCGAGCCCGAGGCCGAGCCGGCTGAGGAGTCTGTCGTAGATGAGGCAGCCGAGTCCGCACCGGAACCGGAGACCACGGCAGCGACAGAAGAGGCGCCCTCCGAGGAAGAGGTTACTGAGGAAGGGCCGGCCGAGGCTGAGGCCGTAGCTGTCAGGCAGGACGATACCATACCGTATCACGACTCTCTGCCCCGACGTCTGAGGTACCTGCTCGAGGAAACATCTATTGCCTCCACAATCGAGGGGCCCGATGAGTTCTCCTTTGAGATTATGGCCATGGGCGAGAGAGTCTGGATCAAGAAGGCTGCAAACGGGCCGATTGAGTACGGGACGGGAGCGATTCCCGACGAGGATGTCTTTATCCGGGTGTCCAATGATGTGGTTCGTGAACTATTGGATGCTCCAAACTTTGAGGAGTTCTCAAGGATCTACATGCACTACTACAGGAACTCCGAGCCCGGGAAATACGTGAAGATTGAACTAAGAAAGTCCATTACAGATCTCAACAGGAGAGGCTATGCGCGGAATCCTCTTCTGAAGTTGCTGGTTGGAGCTGCGCGATAGCATCAGTAGCCTGTCGGGGAGCAAGCTTATTAGGCAAACGCAGCAGCCCCCTTGCAGGTCAGGCGCAGACAGCGACCTGTTAGAGGAGAGAGCCATGGTTCAGATAGAGCTGCCAGTGGTTGCCATCAACTTCAAGACGTATCCACAGGCAACTGGTGAGAGGGCTGTGTTACTTGCACAGCACTGTGAGAGTGTGGCCAAGGAGTACGGCGTGTCCATTGTGGTCGCGCCTCAGACTCCCGATTTGTATCGTGTGAGCCGAGCTGTAGACATTCCCGTGTTTGCCCAGCACATGGATCCTGGGGCGCCCGGTAGGCACACGGGCCACGTGCTGGGAGAGACCCTTGTTGAGGCCGGCTGTTCGGGAACTCTTCTCAATCACTCTGAGAACAGAATGATACTTGCTGACTTGGAAGAGGCCGTTCGAACAGCTGAGCGTCTTCACCTCTACACGATTGTGTGCACGAACAACCCCACGGTCAGCGTTGCGGCAGCAACTCTTGCCCCATCTGCAGTCGCAGTCGAGCCGCCCGAGCTCATTGGTACCGGAATCTCAGTTTCGCAGGCTCAGCCCGAGATCATCACTGGCACGGTCGAGAAGATTCGGGCCGTGAATCCAGATGTGACGATTCTCTGCGGAGCTGGTATCTCCACAGGCGAGGACGTTCGTGCAGCCCTCGACCTTGGTGCACAGGGTGTGCTTCTTGCGTCTGCTGTTGCAAAGTCCGACCGACCCGTAGAGGTGCTCAAGAGCCTCGTGGAGCCACTTCGTGATTGTTGAGTCCTCATCCGAGTGGTTTTTCATACTGAATGTCGCGAGTGTGTCGGCGATTCAACTTGAAGGTGTCCATTGAGTGTGTTCATTGTCTGCTGCAGCGTGCAGTGAATCAGACCCGGCTTGCCACAGATGATCCGGAGCTGCAGATGCAGGTCATGATGGCCATGACGAGGTTCCTGGCCGACAATCTCAGTCCAGACTCTGTGCCAAGTCACATTGGCACTGACCGCGACCTCCTTGTTCAGCGCATGACTGGAAAGGACCCGTATGCCGAACTCAAGCACAAGTCGAATCAAATGGCATTGGAACTACTTCCTGACCTTCAGAGGCTTGTTGAGGAGTTGGGTGATGAGCAGGCGCGGTTTCGCAGGGCTGCTCTTGTGGCGGCGGCCGCCAACGCCATAGAGTTTGATGTATCGGGGCGAGAGTTTGACCTCGAAGAACTCCGGGATATCTTAGCGCGCGTGGAACACGACTTGGCAATTGACGAGGTGGACGCCTTTAGAGAACTGTGCCAGAACTCCCATGAGGTCCTCTATCTCATGGACAATGCAGGCGAAGTCGTACTTGATATGGTGCTCATCTCTGAGATTCGCAAGTTGGGGCCTCGTGTCATCGCCTACGTGAAGGGGGGCCCTGTCCTCAATGATGCAACAATGGAAGACGCACTCGAGGTCGGATTGGATCGGTATGCCGACGAGGTCCGCAATACAGGCGCAGCTGCCATTGGTGTCAATCTTGAACGGAACTCACAGGAGTTTCGCGAAGCTCTCTTCTCTGCCGAACTGATTGTGGCCAAGGGTATGGGGAACTACGAGTCAATGACTGAGTTTGATCCACCGTGTCCGATTGTCCACATTCTACGGACAAAGTGCGAGCCTGTGGCAAGGCATGTCGGCGTGCCACGCAACAAGAACGTCGTATTAATCCGTAGGCCTGCCGTGTAAGAGTGCAGCGTCATTTGTAGGGTCGTAGAACTCGCGTTACCGGGCGGGTTTCCTCAAACTCTATGGTGTAATTCTCACCCTCCAGCTCCAAGCGTAGGTAGTTGCACAACCTTCGCATGCCGGGCTCCTCTGTGACGAATGCCCCAAGTTCGAGAACGTTCAGGTCCTCCTCGCGTGCCAGCAGGCGAATGTCTGGGGCGAGTTCGCCTGTGACTATGGTCTTGGCCCCCTGCTTCTTGGCCTCCAGTATCTCAGGCATGTCCAAGATTGATCCCGCGACCACGAATACCTCCTCGACCTGTGCGTCAAGGTCGCCGGTAAAGACCATGTTCTCGATTGACAGCTTCGCTGCGACATAGTTCGCAAAGCCGGAGTGATTCATGTCCTTGCTGGTTGTACAGACTCTTCCTATTGGTACGCTTTGTGAAAAGTCACCTACAACTGTGAAGTCGCGTACTCGTGTGAGCCCGAGTGCCTCCACGAGGGCGTCCGAGAGCCCGTCACGTGCCGCAATCCAGGGGCTGCCCATGACATACGTTGAGGTGTAGTTCTTGGTGAGGAGCCTGAGTCGAACAAGGTCGGCCCCGGTGACTCTATCGATTGCCCAGGGGAACAGAGGCCGATGTGTCACAAGAAGGTTCGCCTTCATTTGTGAGGCCTTGGTGACCACTCTTCGGGACGGGTATGTGGCCACCAACACTCGTTTCACAGTTGTCTTGATCTGTTCATGCTCTGTCTGATGGCCAACCTCAACCCGGCTCTCGAAACCATGAAGAGTGAACTCTCGCGGTGCTAGTGTTTCCAGACGCCTCAGAATCTCACGCAACGTGCCCAGCTCTATCACCTGACCAGCTTTATGGTAGACACAGTGTTGTAGGAATCACTGCTCGTGAGAAGGTTGGGCCAAGAGTTGTAAGAGTGTTTGTATTGCTACTGAGCCACTACTCCTGTTTCTACGTCGTCGATTCCTCGGACTCCTCCTCACTATCCTCATCAAATTCATCGGCGTCAAAGGCATAGAGGTCATCAATGTCGGTGTCCTGAATGGCCTCAAGCTCAGGCTCTATCTCTTCGAGCTCCGGCTCCTTGACCTTTTTCTTCTTCTCTTTCTTCGGTTTCTTCTCCTTCTTCTCTCGTACGGAAACCTCTTCCGACAGTCTATGTTTCTTCTTGAGCAGTGCCCAATACGTGGTTCTTGCTCGCCGGAGCCTGCGCATCCTTCTGAAGTCAATGGCTGATGGGTTCTGTGTCTTCCTCAGTCGTGTGAGTTCTCGCTTGAGGGCCTTCTGCTTGTTCAAGTCCTTCAACTCCGCCGTGGCAATCAGTGCAGTGAGGACTTCAGTCGTGTTATAATTGTAACGCTGAAGGTCTCCAGCGTACACGTGTCGCTTCTTTCAACTCCGTGAGAGACTCGTTTCTACTGACAAAGCCTTTTTCTCATACGGCGCTGTTGTCTGCGAAGGAGTTGGCAGCTCTGTCACCGCGGAAAGGAAAACGGACGCTCTCCATACGGGTGACGCTGGATCAGGAGATTGTTGATAGGATTGATGAGGTGGCCGGAAGCAGAGGTCGCCAGCGGTTCATCCGGGAGGCGATTCTTTGGCGCCTAGATCAGGAAATGCCGCCATTTGTCACCGAAATCATGCGCGATATTGAGGAGCTACGGAAACGTGTTGAGCGTCTAGAGTCGCTTCATGAGAAGGAAGTCCTTCTAGGAGCCCTCAATGACGTGACCCTGAGGAGAGTATGCCGAGATGATCTTGATAGGCGGCTTATCGCTTACTTCGTGAGGCACAGAGGGGCGACGACACCGGAGCTCGCTGAGGTTCTACTGAAGGACAAGAGCAAGAGGCGAACCATTCACAGCCGCATTGAGGGACTAAACAGTCGCGCCAAGGAACTCCTTGGTGTGCCGATTCTGGCCCATGAGAAAGGAGTCGTAGACGGAAAGCGCGGAGCGTGGTGGCTAATCAATACAGAGTACATTAAGAGATGAACAAGGGGGCCAGAGCAAATCTTTAAAGAACAGCCAGAGGCTCTCGTAGACGGGGCCGTAGTCTAGCTTGGATAAGGCGCCAGCCTCCGGAGTTGGTCTTCCCCGGTTCGAATCCGGGCGGTCCCGCCATCTCTCTTCTTCTGCTGTGACTTGTGGGAGTTTATATCTCCCAGTCTGAACTCATCGGCGAGGCGCCCTCAATGAGTGTTCTGAAGGACTTCGTAGGGCCGTCTGATGACGGTGTGGCCCGCAGGTTCGAGCGGTATCTGAATGGTCCTCTTGGCAAGAGGATTCTTGAGAGTCTTGAGGACAACGAGACGTTCATCATGCGTACCTCCGCGCACACACTGGAGGTCACCAAGAAGAAGGACCGTGTGACTGTGAGAGTAGTCGGTACACACTCTGACAATGCCTGTTGAATACTGCGAATGCCTAGCAGCTTGTTTCCGCAGCGAAGAGTCTATAAGACAAACGACGCACGCGGAGAACGGGGCCGTAGTCTAGCTTGGATAAGGCGCCAGCCTGCGGAGTTGGTAATCCCCGGTTCAAATCCGGGCGGTCCCGCCACTCTTTCTCCACGTACAAATCGTATGTCACTGCGTGAGGCTTAAATTGGCACCACATCTGCCTGCACACAACGTCACGGGTATGACCGTGCTAACAGGACTCTTGAGTTGCCCATCATGCAGTTCACACCTCAACGGCTTGAGAAGATTCACCGGTCTATGCAGCATGAGGGTATTGATGCGGTGGTCATCACCCGACCATCCAACATCAGATATGTTACTGGATATGACCTTCCGAGCCATGAGGTGCCTGCCGCATGCATAGTTGCCGATGATGCCCGGCCCATACTAATCGTTTCGGAGCAGCAGACGGACGGTGTCCGTCCGGAGTCGGTGATGGCTGAGGTCATGACCTACTCCCGACACGAGTTCAATGACTGGAACTTTCCACAGGGCTCGGACTTCTGGCCTCGTATTGTCGAGATTGTGCGGGATCTGGGTGTTGATAGAGGTACACTTGGCCTAGAACGGAATTGGCTGTCTGTTCGCGAGTTTGACAGCCTCAAGTCCCTCCTACCAGACGCGGGTTTCGTGGACTTCTCAAAAATCTTGTGGCGGCTCCGCCAGATTAAGGACGCCGCCGAGATCGAGGCGATACGACAGGCGGTCAGAGTGGCCGAGATTGGCATCAGAACGGGGCTTGAGATAATCGACATCGGAAAGTCTGAGACCGAAATGTCCTTGGAGATAGAGTCCGTGATGCGGGGGGCTGGAGGGCAGCTACGTGGCATTAGGGCTGCAGTATTAGTTGGTAATCATGGCCGACTGCCCTTCGCGCGACCGGGCTCGGCCAGGGTCGCCGCTGACGACCTTGTTGTCATTGACGTGACGGTCAGTTTTGCAGGATATTTCGCTGAGTTAGCGAGGACGGTTCACGCGGGGCACCCCTCTGCTGATCAACGGTCACTCTTCGAGTTTGCCCTGAACACAGTCGATGACATTGAGAAGAAGCTTGAACTGGGAGCGGGACTGGGCGATGTGGCAACGAGGACACTTCAGAATGCAAGAAGGCGTGGTCCTGATTACGTATTGTCACTGCCTCTTGGCAGCTCAATTGGCCTCGATCTTCGCGAGCCCCCATTCATTGATCCGTCCAGTACAAGTTCTGTGAGAGAAGGCTGTGTTCTCTCTATTCGGCCCGTGTGCTTCAACACCGCTCACGGCACCGCAAAAATAGCCGATATGTTTCTCATGAGCCATAACGGTTGTGAGAATCTTGCATCTCTATCACGAGAAACACTATGAACTATGGCATTCGTTGCCACTTGTGTAGCTTCTGGAACACGCCGGCGATGGTTTCAGCTCTGTCGGTGTGTTTCTCGACCTCTTCTCTTGTCAGCTCTCGAATCTGCGATGCTGGCGCACCAGAGTTGAGGCTGCGCGGCGGAATCACGACATTGGCAGGAACAATTGATCCTGGCACCAACATCACACCTTCCCCAAGTGTCGCGCCATCAAACACGACGCACCCATCGCCTATTACCACCGAGTCGCCGACGTACACTCCATGTATCACGGATGCGGTGCCAATTACGACAGCACTGCCGATGATGGCCGGGTTGTCTTTGTTGTGAGCGTGTATCACAACACTGTCTTGAACACAGGTGTTTTCTCCGATTCTGACAGGGGCCTCGTCACCTCGAATCACGGCACCTGGCCAGATGCTACTCTTAGGGCCTATGTCCACATCACCCACAATCGTTGCCTGTTCACTCACGTACGCAGTGGGATCAATCCGAGGTACGGTGTCACCAAAGGGCAGTATCGGCAATCCAACAACACTCCTCTGGATGACCAACGGCTAGAGTGTCATATAAAACATCAGGTGCTCTGTTCCTCAAGCAGTTGCTTGATGACAGCCTCGTAGTCTTCAGCATCCCGAAGGCCAACGAGCTGGTCAGAGGTGTCATATCCCTGTTTGAACCGGTTGTATATCTTGATGGTAGCAGGCTTCCCGTTGTGGTACACAAGCACACACGGGATTGCGGTGATCTCCTTCTCCATTGCGAACGCACGATACTTGTCGACATCGAGCTTCAAGAAGGCGACATTCTTGTTGTCCGCGTATTTGGCCTCCAGTCCCTCAAAGATTGGCGCGAGTGCACGGCAAGGACTGCACCATGCCGCCCAACAGTCGACTAGAACGACTCTTGTGTTCTTCACAGTATCTTCGAGTTCCTCTGGAGAAACATCTCTGACCATTGCAACTCAACTCCCGTGTGACAGAATCTGACGTTGCAGCCTTAAAGTCATACGGCAAAGAAGAAAGTGTGTGGGACAGAGTCCCACGGCGGGCTGCCTATGCAGCCTCTTCAGCCAGCAGATTCTCTATGATCTGTGTGTATACTTCCTCAGGCATAACGCCGACAAGCTTGTCTAGCTTCCTGCCGCTGCCGTCATCAAAGATCACACGGTGCCCCTCACTATAGACAATGACACTGGGAACACCTGTGATTTGATTTTGGGCGCTAAACTCCCTGTTCTCGTCCACATCAATCTTTACGACCTTGAATCCCTTGTTCGAGTACTTCTCCTCTAAGCCTTCAAGGATTGGACTGAGTATCCTGCACGGGTGGCACCACACGGCATGGCAGTCCACGAATACTACCTTGTTCTCGCTAATCACCTTGTCAAGTTGATCTGCGTTGATTTCTTCAACCATTTGCTGTTTCATCTCCCGTCGCGTCGTGCAGGCGGTTGTGTACGAAACGCGCACAACCGCTAAAAAGGATTGCGATAGGTCTCGTGAGAGAACGTCTGTCCAAGCACATCGCGGAACGAGTTTTAATGCAGAAGTCGCCTCCTGCGGGGAACTAGAGACCCCATTCCCGTGGGAGTCGGTCATCTCACCTAAAATGCGTATGGATTGGGACAGCAATTGGCATGGCCTTACTGTCGGTGCATAAAGCTTGATAAGCCGAGACCGGCCGAGAGCTTTGTTCCCGGTGCGTTCTCATGCCTGTGTTACACTGTGCCAAGTGTGGGTCTAGGTTGGACATATTCAAGAGTGGAAACATCTGGACGGTACGGTGTACCACGTGTGGTGCAGAACTCCTTGTCGATGGTCGCAAGAAGGATTTGTTTGACGCCTATGATGAGTACACCCGCGCGGTCGTTTCCGGTAAGATCACCACGCATAGCAGTGCCAAGGCTAGGCGTCGACCAAAGGTCACGACACGCTCCAAGCGTTCTCAGAAGCGCGGTTCGCGTTTCGAGCCTGTCGAGACCGTACAGGCAGTTCGCGAGAAGATTGAGCAGGGTGGTGCGAGAATCGACGATCTTCCTGAGGCGCTCCGCATACTCGTTGAGGCACGCCGCGACTATCTCGTCAGATACCGTTACATGCCTCCCACAGAGGCCGAGTACGGGTGTTCTATTGATGACCTCTCGATTCCACGAAGAACACGAGAGGGCCTGCGAGCAAGAGGCATATCTCACCTTTACGACTTCCAAGAGCGCGCGTATCACTCAATCCTCGACGGCGCAGATGTGGTGATTGCGGCTCCCACGGGCCAGGGGAAGACAGAGGCCTTCATTCTGCCTATCATCACCCGCTTGGTCCGGAACATCGACGATGCGTTCATGAATCCAGGTGTTCGTGCCCTCCTCATCTATCCGACGAAGGCACTTGCCCGTGATCAGTATGAAAAGATTCGGGAACTATGCAAGAGTGCAAGCCTCACAGTTGCGGTATTCGACGGTGACGTGACGCAGGCGCAACGTCAAAAGATCTATGACCGTCCTCCCGACATTCTACTCACGAATCCTGACGTTTTGCACTATCATCTTGGTTGGAGTAGGTCACGACTTGTTCCGCTGTTGCACACAGTGCAGTATGTCGTACTGGATGAGATTCATCTGTACACAGGCTCCATGGGCACGAATGTATTCTACATTCTCAAACGACTGGAATTGGAGGCCGGAGCATTCCAGAAGATTGGTGCTTCTGCCACGGTTTCCAATCCCAAGGAGTTCGCCGACCTTCTCTTCGATAGCGATGTGCAGCTGATTGAGTCGAAGAGTGCGAGGCGAGGCCCTGTTCACTTCTTCATGTACTATCCTGGCAATAGGAGCAAGTACAGCATGATCACAGACATCGTCCGTATTCTCCTGCGAGGAGGCTTCAAGACGCTCGTCTTTGGCAACACACACACGGAGGCTGAGCTTCTCAATGTTCTTCTCCGTCAGCAGGGCGTGAAGTCCATGGTCCACAGAGCGGGCCTCTCCAAGAGCTACCGCAGGAACGTCGAGGACAGTTTCAAGAAAGGTGACCTGCCAGTCATCGTTTCGACACCCACACTTGAGCTGGGAATTGACATCGGCAACCTGGACTGTGTCGTCAGCATGATTGTGTCTATAACGAGGCTCACTCAGAGAATCGGGCGGGCCGGTAGGAAGGGGCAGGAGAGTGTGGCGGTCCTTGCTCTACGGGAGAATGATCCCATATCATCGTTCTATCGCCATGAGCCAGACAAGTACTTCACTGACATCGACGCGGCATACATGGAGCCGGGCAATGAGGTGGTCGGCTACTACCAGTTGATTGCAGCTGCGATGACTGGGAAGCTCAATACAAAGATGTTTCCGCGCCAAGGTCACATAATCGAGGCTCTTGAACGAGATGGCATAGTATCAGTCGACAAAGATGGAAACGTACGGGTTGTAGACTTCAACACGGCTAGAAAGAAATGGAGGAGCTATAACATCCGTGGGATTGGCGACACGGTTGAGATCAAGCATGGTTCCACAACCCTGGGGTCACGAACTATGCCCATGGCCGCACAGGAGCTTCACCCAGGTGCCATCTATCTTCACGGAGGAAAGAGCTACAAGTCTGTGGACTTCAAGTACCGGCCAGGCTTGGGACGTGCCATGGTGGAACCTTTTGAAGACAAGAGGATGTATACTCGTCCACTGTACTCAACAATGCCTCGAATCGTGGAAGTACACGAAACCAAGCGCATCCTTGGATTGAACGTTTCATATTGCACACTTGAGATGACACAGACGGTCACCGGTTATATCATGAAGGAGACCGGGAGCGGCAAATTCCTTGGACGTGAAGACCTCGATACGCCCTTGGTGTACAAATACCTGACTAGGGGCTTTGCCTTTAGAGCCCCCTCTCCCAAATCCTCTGTGAACGATTACCTTCAGGGCAGGTTGCAAGACCTCTCTGGGCCGCCCATGGGCACAGCTGAACTCTACGGTGGCGCCTTCCACGCCCTTGAACACGTTCTCATTGAGTCAAGTGACATGTTGACTGGGGGCGGTACACGAGAGATTGGGGGTGTGTCCATGGGCGACTCGGGTGTGATCTTTGTCTACGACGGGAGTCCGGGCGGCAATGGCGCATCGCGACTTCTCTTTGGTCGGCTGCCCGAGGCTTTCTCGAGAGCGAAGACAATCTTGTCAAAGTGCGACTGCAGGAAGGTCGACGGATGTCCCCTATGCACATACTCTTACCAGTGTGGCAACAACAATCAACCTCTGTTCAAGCTGGGAGCCCTCGATAGTGTGGAACAGATTCTTGCGGGTACGAAGACTGACTTCGACAGGGAAACGTACTCGGGTCACGAACCACTAGTATAGAAGACATGGTGACAATCAATGAATAGCGAAACTAGACTGATAGTTCAGAGGGGCCACGACGGTCCCGCAAGGCGAGGTATCTGGAGATGTTCCGGAGCGGAGGTGGCGACCCCCGCTCTCTTGGGCCCCGGTTCGTTGCCCGATGTCGACATTGTATACGGTGCACCCGATGAGCTTCACCTATTTGACTATCGAGCCAAACTGATTGTTCACCAGTCAATGCTTCATGACCATCATCCCAATCCCCAAGAGGGGTGTGAGGCTGTCGTCTTGGAGATGATTCCCACGCTGTCGGGAGTGTCCGGCATGTCCGAGAGGCTCGCTGAAACTACCGTGCTCGAACAGCTGCGCTGGGCGGAGGAGTGCGAGCCAGAGAAACGGTCTCGCTTGGTGCTACGAATACCACGATCAATGGGCCCTGAGGGTCTCGATCGCATTGTGTTTCGTGCGCATGAACTTGGAGTCCATGCTGCTGCCTTCGAATTCGACGGCATGTTCTCACAACGAGACCTCGCCTCTGCGGTTCTGAGGAGCAGGCTACCTGCCGACTGGCTGGCTATCGCCCTTGGCCGTATCGAACCGTCTGCCATTCCTCTTCTCTACTATCTTGGCTTTGACGTACTCGATGTCAGCCATACCGAGGAGGCAGCCCATCTTCGTCGTCGCCTCTGGTGGAATGGCCACGAAGACGTATCGTCACTCTCTGAGGGGCGGTATTGTTCCTGCCGTGCGTGTTTGAACGCAGAGGAGTCGAACGAGCCACTGGAGAACATTCTCTTGAGCCACAACATAGACATATATCGCATGGTCATTTCGCAGGCACTCGACGCAGCGTCCAGAGGTCTGCTCCGTTGGCTCGTGGAGTCAATGACCCATGCCTCTCCTGGACTTGCAAGCCTCTTGCGTCGTGTTGACTCGGCCCTCTACTCATATCTCGAGGAATTTAGCCCGGTCGTTGGCTCAGGAGTGATGCCGCTCATTGGGCCGGAGTCATACAATGCTCCTGCAATCAAGAGGTTTCGAAAGCAACTTGAGTCGAGATACAGTCCGCCGTCGTGGAAGCAGGTCGTGCTATTGCTGCCGTGTTCAGCTCGGAAACCATACTCGGAGTCGCGTTCTCACAGGAGGTTTGCTCAGGCCATCGAGTCTGCGCTGGGAAGCGCCCGAAGGGCCGTTGCTGAAACAATCATAACCTCCCCCCTTGGAGTGATTCCGCGCGAGCTCGAACGAATCTACCCTGTCGCTAACTATGACATTCCTGTGACTGGTGACTGGGACGCGGAGGAGATCTCCATAGCGGCCGATGCGCTAGTTTCGCATCTACGCAAGTTTCCACCATCCGTGGTGGTTGTGGCTCATGTTTCTGGTGGATATGGCGACGTAGTCCGTGTGGCAGAGTCACGTATCAAGCAGAGCATAGTATTCACCGTGGATGCCCAACAGTCTGTGTCAACACGGGAGTCCCTGAGTTCTCTCAAGGCCACATTATCAGACCTCAGGGAGATTCTCCGATTGAAAGGTGGTAAAGAGAACTTGGTGTTGGAAACCCTTCGGGCCACGGCAGACTTTCAATTCGGCTCTGGGGCCGCGGGTCTTCTTGTGCCCGAGAATGCTAGGTTTCGAGGCAAGCTCTACCATACAGTGACATGCAAGGTTGAAGGTGAGCAGCTGTTCTCATATATCGCATCCAATGGGATGCTCTCGCTCACACTCCGTGGTGCAGAACGTCTCTCCGGGCTCGGGAGGTACTGGGTCAAGTTTGATGGCAGGGAGATTGGCGGGGGCTCGTTGTTTGCCGTGGCAGTGACCAGTGCTGACCCACAGATACGGCCCGGGGATGAAGTCATAGTTCTGAATCAGCATGACGACGTAGTGGCAGTTGGTCGCAGCGAGATGTCTGGTCGTGAGATGTGTGAGTTCGACAATGGTCGCGCGGTTTCAATCCGGCATAAGGTGAAATGAGATGAGCGAGGAGTTCGAAGAGATTAGGGAGCTCGTTGCACACGAGAGTCTAGCCGCAAGGGGTTCATCGATTGTTGTGCGTCGCAGGAGAAACCCGCGTCGGCCGGCCTCTGTCTGGTCCACACAATCGCTCATCGGCGATACCGTGGGCACAGCATTCTCGATAGTCCTGTCCACGGTTGGTTGTTCGTATGCTCGAAGCACATCGGGAGGCTGCACAATGTGCAGCTATCTATTGGACGGCACTGGCGGGGATGTGAGCTCGGAGAATCTTGTCGCCCAGTTTCGAAATGCGATGAGCAAAACGGAGGGTATTGAGGCCCCACTGTCCATAAAAGTCTACACCAGTGGTAGCTTTCTCGATGATACTGAGGTTTCCTCCGATGCCAGACGAGAGATCCTTCGAATCATCGCTACAGACCAGAGAGTGCAGCACGTCGTTCTCGAGTCCCGGCCAGAATATGCCACCGAACCGAAGATGCGGGAGATTCGTGACATTCTTGGAGAACGCGATGTCGAACTGGGTATGGGCCTAGAGAGCAGCAATGACCGCGTCCGACTGGTGTGTGTCAACAAGGGCTTTACACGGGAGGAGTTTCGTCTGGCCGTCGAACTTGCAAAACAACATGGCATCGGAACGCGCGCTTATGTCCTAATCAAGCCGCCCTTCTTGAGTGAGGGTGATGCTCTTGCTGATGCAGTGAACACGATAATCGACGCAGCGAACATGGGTGCGACGACAGTTTCAGTGAATCCCGTCAACGTCCAGCGTCATACGCTAGTAGAGCGGTTGTGGGATGCAAATGCCTACCGGCCTCCGTGGCTCTGGACCGTGGTGGAGGTTCTGACTCGGGGCCGACGAAAGATACCAAAGGATGTGCTTCTTGTGTGCGATCCGGTGGCGGCAGGAAAGAAGCGCGGAGCCCACAACTGTGGCCTGTGCGACTCGACAGTCACCCAAGCAATACGTAGGTTTTCGCTCACGCAAGATCCTGAGTCACTCGCTAACCTTGACTGCAGTTGCCGGAGTCTATGGCTTCATGCATTGAAACACGAGGCTCTGGTGCCCGTTGTTCACGACTATCATCTGGACTGATTCTAGGAGTCTAAATACTGTGAGTGGGACCCATACGTAGAACTCCCGGTGGTCTATGAGGCGACTAAGGTCGTTCCCAGGTGGCCCCGAGTGGCTGCGGAGTCGAGCACATGGATTCCAAGCAACGCAGTACCATAGCAATACCACACAGAGAACAGACTGTCGAGCCCACCGGCTTGCGCGAGGCTATCTCTGAGGTATTCTCACAGAGGAGCTACACAGTGTTCCTCGGAACGGCATGGGTGTTCTATACGTTCGAGGTCCTGTACATTTTTTACAATCTCTATCTTCGAAGCCTCGGTTGGGGCTTTCTCCTGATAGGGCTCGTCGGTGGAGCCAACATGGTGATTGCTGCCGCCTCGAGGATTGCAGGGGGATATCTCGGTGACATCACAGATCGTCGACATCTTGCCGTGGCAGCAATGTTGTTTGGTGCAGTGACATTGATGATTACAGGACTCTTCACACAGCCGTTTCTCTTGGTGCTGGCCCTGCTGATCTATGCGACAATGAACCTAGTGAAGAGTGGCTCTTCTGCCTACGTCATGGACAAGGTACCTCGTAGACACAGCGGTCTTGCGTTGTCAATATTCTCGGCCGGACGGGTCCTCGGTGTGGTTACGCTGATTATGTTGAATGTATTGGTTATAGTCGAAGGCTTCGGCCAAGGCTTTCGTACGTTGGCGCTTGTGGGTGGCACGGCTCTACTCATGAGCGCGATTGCCAGGGCTGCATGGCTTGACTCCTCCCGTCCTCACGGGGAAACTCGTAGTGTCGCACTCTGGCATGATTTCCTGTCCAAGAACTGGCGTGCACTGCGCCTACTTGTCAAGATGCTCCCGGGGGCGGTCGTGATAGTCGTGCTCGATTCTGTGAGCGATGGCTTGTTCAAATTCGGTGCGCTCCTCTACTCAAACGAGTTTCTGGGAGTGTCGATATCGGGTATCGGTACAATCATGACGGCGTATCTTCTCATATCGGTACCACTACTGCTCAAGGTGGGGCGTCTGGCGGATACCAGTGGTCTGCGAAGGACAGCAATGCGTGTCTACGGCATAATGCCTCTGTCCATGTTGTTGATCCTCTTGGCCCCCATGTTTCCCTTCTGGGCGCCAGCCGGCGTTGTTGCGACAGCCAACAACATCATGCCCGGCCTTGGTGCGTTGTTCACCACAGTCTTTGTTGCGATAGTTCTCAAGTATGTGAACGATGGCCTATGGTGGCTGCTACTATTCACAATAGTTCGAAAGAACCTCCCTCGGAGGGACACCGCGAAGTTCTTAGCTCTCTTCTGGGCGTTGGTCAGCGGATTGGGGGCATTGGGTCCGGTGATTGGCGGAGCAATCTTTGCTCTCGGCAGCCCGGCTCTTGTCTTTGTCATTGGCCTTGCAATCAACATTGCAATCCTTGCAGTGATACACCGGAACGGTTTCACTGGAGTGCAGGGAACCGATAGCTGACCATGGGAAACTATTATAGCAGAATGGCCGGCCATCCTTTCGTTCATATTCTTGGTGGTCCGTAGAATGGCAAAGTACGTCACTCGCGTCAGTGTATGGTTCTATTCTGAGGGTGCGTCACCTGCACTTGTGATAAAGAAACTACTTGAACTGGGGTTCACGCCTGTGCGTGGTGCCTTTGATTTCGTCTATGAGCACAAGCAGAACGACATGAGTGAGAAAGACTTGGGCAGTGCGATACTTGAGATTGCCAACGCACTGCACGAGGCGCTCAAGGGGTTCAAGGTCTGGTACAACCTCGACACACATCCCGCTGAGAGGGATGCCGACTATATTCCCCTTGAGGACATCGACGCTGAACTAGAGGCGACTAGAAGGGAACTTACAGAGCTTGAGAGTGAGATTGAGCAATAGCCTGTTTTTGAAGGCCGGGTGGGCTAGGGGGAATTGCTGAGAATCCCCCCTAGTCCAGAAGGAGGGTAAACTAGGTGAGTGTCTAGTCCGAGGTCACCTCGGGCTCGCGGCGTTCATATTCGCCCTCGCCGCGGACTGTCACATTCAGTTTCTTCTTGTCGCCGGGGTTCATCCGTGGCCATACCCATGTCATGGTCGTGCCGTCTTCAACGCTATCGAGTCGCGGCGCATCATCGCTCGGCTCGATAGACACGTACTCGAACCCTGGCGGAATCCAGTCGACCACTGTGACGTTCTCTACTGTGACCTCTCCACGATTCTCGACGACCAGCATCACGACATACTCGCCTGGCTCGGAGCCGCGATTGATGGCCTTCTTGGCTGAGATGCGGCGCTTCTTGTACACAATCCCAAGCTTGTGACCATCCTCGGGGCTGGCGACATCGATGACGGTTCCAGCCGGATGAATGTTGGCCTCGCAACGGATTGGGCTGGGATACTCCTTCTCGGGACGACTCTTCCAGGCCATTATCGCATAGTTGATCTTGATGCTCTGTCCCGGGTGGAGCTCGCCGACACCGTCCTTGAGGTTCGTGAACTTGAATGTAAGAGTGTGCGGGACCTCCGGGTTCTGATCATCGGGCTCGATTGTAAACTCGTAGTCACCTGTGTATTCCTCACCCGCAATCCAGATGGTGATATGCTCCTTCTTGGGAGGCATCACGTCATCGGGAAGGTGGTCTACGACTGTGACCTCGTTGAGTCTGGCCGTGCCTGCATTCTTGACCTCGATTGTGACCTCTACCGGAGTCTTGTCAAAGCTGTTGACCTCGGGCGGGTCAAACTCCTTGGAGTACTCTATCTTGTAGACGGGGATGCTCTGGGGGATCTTCTCGACAGTACCCAGCACCCGCTTGGTCACGACACGCGTGGGGGTGTAGATGACCTCATGTGTGACCTTTGGTGGAGTCTTGCTATCCACCTCGAAACTGGCACTCCAAGACTCTCCAGGTTTCAACTCCACGGCTGGGCTCTCGTCAATCATCTTGACCTTCTCGCCACCGTCCTCCGGCGTGAGATAGACCTCTGCCTTGTCAATGCGAACGACGAGATCGCTCTCATTGCTGCATTCCAGAGTGCACTCCCAGTGGTTAGGCTCTGTTTCTGCAGTGTCAACGCCGGTCAAGAACTCGGTCAGGGCTGTCAGGTCTGGGTCAAGTGTCGACCTCTGCTGACCCTCTGCACGGTACGTCACAGTGACCTCGCCGCCATTGACGACCTCGATGTCCTCGACAGTCGCCGTGGCTGTGATGACAATCTTGCTCTCCTCGTGAGGATAGATCACAAAGTCCTTCCAGACGACCTGTTTGGTTCCCTCATCAAACTCAGCGGTTCCTGATTGTACCGACTCGATAGCGACATCGGTCAGTTGTGGCGGAATGGTCTTGTTGAGTATGATGTTATCAATCTCGCCGTCTGTTTCATTCTTGAGCCTGATGGTGATTCTGACGGGGTTGTCCTTCCCATGGGCGTATGCCCAGTGTGGCTCCTCGACGTCTACGCTGCGGCATGTGTCGAAAGTTTCCTCCACGGTCAGGAGCGGAGCATCAATGTCAATTGTGTACTCTTGGCTCCACTCACCACCAGCCTCAATCTCGCCTGCGTTGAGCGTTTCATCTTCAATGTTTGTTCTCTCACGGGAGTCGGCAAGAAGTACTCTGACATTCCATATCCGGCAACGGTCTGAAATGTTCTTCACACTGAGGACCCCGCTGGCCTGAGCGTTCAGCTGCTCGCTCAACTCTCCAATGGTTGTTTCCTCGGTTTCCTCAAGATCTATGACGACTCTCTTTTCCTCGCTCAATTCACACTCACCCACCTATCTACTGTGTCACCCTCCGGGTGTTCTCTGACCCATCAGGTACCAATCCGGACTCAGGACACGCTGAACCTGAACTCATATCCTGCCGCCCACTCCGCTGTCACGGTCTGTCCCGGCTCCATCACGAGGGGCGTGCACCCTTGGGCAAACTGGTCCACATATTTCTTGAACTTCACAGTCTGCTCATCAGACTTCCATCGCATGGCTATCCCGAGCTTCGCCTGCGAGTCTATGCACAGACTCACGGCGTCCTTGACGGCGAATACTTCGTCACCGCCTATTGGTACCATGAGGATATCAGTTTCGAATTGGCCGAACGGCCCCCTGATCACCGTGTCGCCCACATATGCAACTCGCATCTTTCCCATCTCGATATACAGCCCGAGATTTTCTATTCTCTCCCCGGTGTCGGGGTCGCGCCTACTGAGTGGATGCGCTGTGACCCTTAGTCCGGGGATCTCATAGGGCTTGTCGGGCTCGAGAACGTGAAGCAACCATGGCTTCCCTCCCTGTTCCTTGACCTTCTCGATGGTCTCTTCGTTGCCCAGTATCCATGCGCGTGAGTTCTCCGCAATGGTTGTGGCATTACCCACGGCGTCATCCATGCGGTTTGTGATGATTATCACTCGGACCTCAACGTCATCGGGAACAGTGGGCGAACCATCCCAGATACCGGGATTCAGCAGAACTGAGGTCTCCTCGGACTCAAGGAGAAACGACGTGTGCCCAAAGTACGTGATGTTCAGCAATTAATCACACCCTTCATCCGGATTTGGTTCCCTCTGAGCCAGAAATACTTGCGTCATGTTCTCGTGGCCCTCATGGCTTAAAAGACAATTGGAGATGAACCAGCACCTCTCTTCAAGAGCGCGGTTCCGGTAGCTCGCCTCTCACGAGTGGCAAGCTTTTATCTTCTGGGAGGAATGACTTCGTTGGGGGCAGCCCAACTGCATGAGGCCATCCCCAACGCAGCGAGAGGGCGCAGATGATTGAGCGAATACTGTCGAGAAACTTTCGGAAGACATTGCGTGCCATTTTCAGAGACATCTCGACTTATCAGAAGAGGGAGGAGAACGAGCGGCTCAAGCTGGATGAGGCGCGCATCATGCGCGATTTGTCAGAGAGCATCATTCCCCATCCCACCAATCAGCCTCTCGAAGAAGACTATCTGGTTGCAGCAATTGACGGCTCCGGGAGTCCTGACTTTGTTGTAATTAACGACATCCGGATTCACCTTTTCACATCCGCAACGGTGGTCTTCCATACCGGCACCCGCGACGGCAGACTCTTCCATGAGATTAATCCGGTTGAGCTCAGTGAGGCTCTTGGCACTGGCCAGCCTCGTATAGATTTTCACTGGCACACAGGTGTCAAGGAGGATACCCTCACCAAAGTGGCAGAAACCATAGCCCACTTTTATCCTGTGAAGTTTGAAGACCTTATTCTTCCATTCTTTAGGGATTGGCTCGGTCAGGATGATTTGAACAGCTTCGAAAACCTGGGCGAAACCGAATATGGTCCGTATGTGAATGAGCTCTCAGACTTGCGATCCCTGCTCTCACGTGCTCCAGCTCTAACAAATGCCGCCATTCATGACGAGCTTCGCAAGGTGTTCGAGTATGACGCCGCGCGACGGCTAATTGAGAGCAAGTTCAAACCGAGGTACCTACTCCTCGATGGCTCGCTGTCCATATTCACTCATCTCATGCGAAAATACCCCACCATGCCAAGTGGTTTCATACTCAGGCATTTGTTGGAACTCGCACGGAAGAAGGGTGTCATTGTGTGCGCTATCAGCAAGAATCACACCGTGCCAGCCGCACATCAGATAGCTCGGGCTGTTCGCAAGAAGTCCGGTGGTTCCAAGTGGTTCTGTTTTCTGCCCTCAAAGCGCGAACCAGGTGGAGAGCTTCACATCTATGAGAACAGGACGTACATCCCACCAATACTTGCCGTATCGTACCTCTTCAGCTTCTCAGATGAGAATCGCCCATCGCGTGTGGACTTTGACAGAGTATGGTGGGAGAAACACGTACTGGACACTGATTCAGAAACCATGAAAGAGAAGGCGAAACTAGTGTTCAGAGATCTTGAGTTCATGTCGCGCGATGCCCGTTGGTATGGCTATCCGGTTCCACTTGGAGTCGCCCACGAGAGGTGTGTGCTGAGGAGGGACGATCTCCGCATGGCTCGCGAGATTGCCAGGGGCCTAATACGAAACGTCGGTCTTGATTCTGGAAAGTTGGATCCGTTGCGTGAGGACTACAACATGTGAGGTGCGATTGTCTTGGCTGTCGACAAAGACCAACTCGGTGAAGCATTTGGAATTGTGAGTGTTGGTAATCAGACTGTGCTGGAGATAATGGGCAGCAATCGCGACATCTGTGTCGGGGAGTTGTTCATGATATACTCCCGTCGTGACGACCATGAGCGGGTGTTTTTCTTTCGCGTCTTGGAACTGCAGAACTATATCCGCCAGGTGGACGACCTTCCTCGTGTTGCTGGCACAATGCTTGTGGAGGGTGATGCATATCTGGCGGGAATCGAGAGGAACATGCTCCTCGCCGTGGGCGGCCGCCTGCTTGGCTATGCCGAGCGTGACACACCAACTGGCGGATGGGTCTTCAGGTCGCCACGTCGCCTCCCAGACCATCTTGCTCCTGTTTTTCGTCCGCTCCCAGGTACCTCCGACGAGATTGTTGCCCAGCTGCTTGGACCCCAAGTGGAGGGTGACATATACATCGGCGATTTCCAAGTGGGCGAGGCGGCTTTGAATGTACCCGTGAAGATTCCAGCACGGTTCCTACCGATGCACTTGGGAATCTTTGGGTCCACCGGTGCGGGAAAGAGCAATCTGATGATGGTGCTGATAAAGTCCCTCATCGATAACAACATGGAGGTCTTGGCTCGCCACGGCGATGGTCAGAGAGTTTCCGCCTTCTGTATCGACCCTCACGACGAGTTTGCAAGAGGAATTGATAGATACGGCATTCAGAGTATCGTGGAGGCCATGGATCGCGCCACGCGCTCTCAGGTGATTGGCGAGTTCTATTATCTGACCACTCACAAGCAGGCAACTCCACGCGAGATCAAGAGATATGCAAAGGAGATTCGCATCCTATGGTCTGAAATTCAGCCACGTGACCTCTACTCCATAATGGACTTTACACCACAGATGGCTGCTTTCATTGACACGGTATACTCGCAGAAACGCGAGGAATGGATTGCCACAATCCTGGAGATGGATGAGGAGAATGCGGGAGGGGTTCCTGCGGGCACACTCCGAGCTGTGCAACGCAGGCTGCGGTTTGTGGAGCGTTCGCCAATCTTTCAAAAGACTGGGGTCTCTGTTATGCCCCTCATCTTCGAGGCCATGGAAACCGGCCGCGTCTTGGTTGTTAATACCAGTCTGATGAGCGACATGGAGCAGTTCTTGCTGACCACAATTGTGACGAGAACTCTGTCTGACCTCAGACGTGCTGTGAAGAGCAGCGGAACACTGGCCGACTTTGACCGTCAGGCGCAACTCAGACTTCCCACAGGTTTCTTCAGGCGCATTGTTCAGAAGGCCCGTGCGTTCTATGGCATTGGCTCGGGCGATGACGCTCCAGTGCGAGATCCTCGAGACCTCCCGGTGCTCCTCATCACCGTGGAGGAGGCCCCATCTATTCTCAATCCCGAGTTGATGAAGGGGCAATCCGTGTTCAAGGACATCTCCCGCCAGGGCAGGAAGTTCAACATCGGTCTGTTGGTCGTCAGCCAGCAAGTCAGTGTTCTCGACAATGTCATCCTCAGCCAGATGAACACCGAAATCAACCTACGTCTCGGGAACGAGCGTGAGATTCAGGCGTGTATCGAGAACGCAAGTGTTAACATCTCTGGCTTCGATGATGAGTTCCGGGTCATGGGTCGCGGCGAGGGAATAGTGACAGCATCATATCGTGAGCTTCCGCTTCCTGTTCGCGTACCCCTCTTCGATCACATCTTCGAACGTGACCGCCATCGATATAGGCAAAGCTCTGGTAGGCCGACCCGGAAACATGTCATCTGAGGTGCACTGATGGAGGCTCGTATCGCTCATGTTTCCGACACCCATCTGGGTTTCTCCCCACGCGAGGGCGTCAAGCAGAACGTGTGGGGTGAGGAGATGCGTTCCCGTCTCCTAGAGAATGACTTCTATGAGCGATTCGCAGAGGTCTTCGACCGCATCGCAGCTATGGATCCGCCAGTTGATTTGGTGGTGCACTCGGGCGACCTCTATGACTCCCCATGGGACAAGAATCCCTCGCAGCCTCCCGTGGTGGCACAGGAAACCGCTATAGCAGTGCTGCAGAAGTTCACAGCGCGAACGGGAGTTCCTGTCCTGATCATTGAGGGAAATCACGGGCTTTATCGAACCCGGGATGTCAGCCTGCTGGACCTGCTGCGCATCTCGGTGCCAAACGTGCATGTGGCCACACAGGTGGACCTCAAGCGTGCCTTTTCCGAGGGCAAGCCACTGAAGTTCTCGTTTGACAAACTGGATGTGTTCTGTTTTCCGTTCATCGAGAGAGCGGTTCTCGAGTCTGCAGATCTCATGCAGAAGTTCAATGAGTGGATATCCGAGGTTCAGAAGCCGAGCCGCAAACGAATCTCTGTGGCAGTATCACATGGCATGGAGCTCGATAGGTCTCTCTATACTGAGATCTTTACCCATCACTACGAGTACGTGGCACTGGGCCATGACCACAGACAGCGCAAGCTCTACGACAATGCTTGGTACGCAGGCTCTCCTGAGCGCTGGAGATTTGATGAGGCAGGCCTAGACAAGGGCTTCCTAGTTGTGACATTACATCGCGGTGAAATGCCAAGCGTAGAGCGCCATCTCTTGGAGTTTCGTCGCCCTGTCTTCAACGAGCGTATCAATGTCAAGTCTCAAGACACGCCACAGTCTGTGGTGGAGCGTGTGAGGGCATGGTTTGAGGAAAAGGGTCTTCGTGCCAGCTGGGACCCTGATACAGCTGCGCGGGTGAGGCTACGATTTGAGGGGGCGACGCGCGCACTGGGCAGCATCGAGCTTGCGGCTGAACTTGATGCGCTTCGTTCCGAAATCCTCCGAGAGGGCTCGGAATACAATGTTGCTCAGTTTGTGTGGGCTGTGAGGGTCGAGGAGAGAGAACACAACGCCCCTGCCTACAGTGATATCGAGTCCGAGTACCTGATTGAGAATCCCGAGCAGGACTTCCGTGAGTATCTTGGAACCCTTGAGGTCGACCCTCGATACGACCCCGAGTTGCTGACGAAGATCGCAGTACGTGCGCTAGAGTTCGCAGTGTCTGGGACGGAGGAGCATCTGACAATCGATACTCTGGAGGAGGATGAGGCTTGAAGATACTGCGCTTGGAACTCACTAACTTCAAACCCTTCAGGCGCCTCGAGCTTCCTCCGGAGGGCGAACTCCCCGACGGACTGATTCTCATCAGAGGCCCCAACTCGACCGGCAAGTCCTCGATATTCGAGGCGATTCTTTGGGCGTTATGGGGAGCGAACGCTGTTGCGCTCAAGAATGAAGATCTCATCAACACGAACTCTACCTTCTGCAAAGTGGTGCTCGAGTTCGTGGTGGCCGGCACGACGTACAAAATCGAACGCTCCTACGACCCAGCCAACCAGACAAGGGTGATTCTCTACCGTCTTGTTGACGATCACTGGCGACGAATTGCTGACAAGACCCGCACCGTTGCGAGAGAGATAGAGCAAATCTTGAATCTACAGCTCGACCAGGCTCTGAACACACTTCTGGTCCGCCAAGGCGAGGTCGCACGCATAGCACTCGCGCCTCCGAGCGAACTTCGAGAACTTCTAGAGAGGGTCTACAACATCAAGATTCTAGAGGACATGAGTCGCCATTTAGGAGATCTTGAGGATGACCTCAGTGTTCGTATCAAGACGCTTCGCGACGAGTACACGCGTCCGGAGGTTCTGGAAGAACAACTTGCCCAGACCCAAGCACGTGTCACAGAGCTGGAGGCCGAGGCGTCAGAGAAGCGTGAGGAGCTAAAGGCCCGCAGGGAGGCCCTCGACAGGTTGCCTGACCCTGTACTCATCGATCAACTGGACAGACTATTGCAACAAATCTCGGACATCGAGCGGGACATCGAGAGAATCAAGAGAGAGAAGGAGCGCGACCTGAAAGAGGCCGGCCTGCCGGTGAGTGCCTCAGAGGCCATTATCAAGAGGCAGAGCGTGTTGCGCAAACAGGTTGAGCGCATTGACAAGGAGATATCTACTCTCACGATTCAGATCGCAGAGATGGACCAAGAGATTGGTGCGATAAGAGGCCGTGAGAAGGACCTACGAAGGAAGATTCAAACTCTCAGGGCTGTGAGTGCCGACAGCGAGGGGGTGGCACGTTGTCCAACCTGCTCGAAACCGCTCACAGGTGATGAACGTGACTCCATAGTTGCCGAATACGAGAATGAGATTGAGTCTGGGAAACAACGACTATCAGAGATTACCAAGCAACGCAAGTCTGCTGAGTCCAGAATTCGCGAACTCCGCGATCGACTATCTCAGACGGAGTCTGCTCTGCAGGCTGTGAACAGGGCGGCATCTCGTGACAATGAACTCCAGCAGGTGATGGAGTCGCTGGAGTCCGCGAAATCGGGCCTTGAGAGCACCCTTCGGGAGGCTGGCGTCAAAGACATTGCATCTCTCCTCGAAACTTACGGGGCGAAGGAGCTGTCGGGACTCAAGACTCGCCATGGTGTTCTCAAGGAGCAGATCAGGGCTCTTGAAAACAGACTGGCGCAGATTGACCGTGAGATTGGGAGGGCCCGTGCCGAGATCGCGGCCATAGAAAAGCGCATTGAGAAGATGCGTCAGACTGGTGCAGAGATTCAAGAGATGGAGTCTATTCGGGACCACACGAAATACGTCAGATTGAATCTAGTGAGGGGCTTCGTGGCCGATTGGGTATTCCAGAAGCGTCTCATTGGCATTATCCGTACGGCAACGAAACAATATGTCACAGAGTTCACGAACGGACAATACACACAGATTGACCTGATTCCTACACCCCCACGAGGCCGTTCAGGGCCAGGATTGGCGCTCAGCATTCGTGACGAGCGGGACAATGTCACTAAGACGAAAGAGAAGATCAGCTTCGGGGATCGCACGGCCATCAGTCTTGCACTACGTCTTGGAATTAGCAGAACAATGAGCTCAATCAGACCCCTGAAGGATAGTCCTGCTCTCTCCCCACGAGTGCGATGTGTGCTGCTGGACGAACCGCTTGGTGGTCTTGACCGGCAGAGGCGCCTCTCAGTCGTGGCCAATCTGGTCAATGACAAGAGTTTCCAGCAGATTCTTCTAATCACACACACTGACATCCAGAGCTGGCAGGGCGTGCCTGTCATTGATGTTCAAAAGACCGATGGGGGCAGCACCGCAGTCCTTAGACTCTCAGATGAGTCGTGACTCATCGTGTCGCTGTTGGACAAGTATAAGAGTCGGGTCCAACAGTTGAAGACCATGTTTCCCCGGGTTGTGGGAAGGAGAATCACACGTTTCCTCTTGGAGTACTGGTTGCTATTCGTAGTATTAGCCCTTGGACTGTACGTCTGGGTGGAGGTATTCAGGGCTGCCCTGACCGACTATCTGGACTCATCGGTCTGGGTGTCGCGGATGGTGTGGTTGGGCAAGGGCGAGTTCCAGTTATTCGGGTACACGGTGCAGTACCAGCTCGAAGGCTATTCTGACTACTCATTCTACTACGTTCATTGGGGAAACAACATGCTCAATGGGATTCTCCCGTATTGCGAGGAGTTTGGTCACATAGAGCTGGAAGGTGTGACAAACAACAACGGACTCTACATATTTCCTCCACTCTATGCATTGCTCTACGCCGCAGGCGTTGCCCTCAATCTTGATGGCTATTGGGGCATCGGACTTCTTCTTGCAGCGTTCGGCTACTTGACAGCCTTGCCGACCTACGGCATCGCAAAGGAGCTGTCAGGCAATCGTCATGTAGGAGAGGCTGCGGCTCTCACATACCTACTCAATCCGAACGTGCTGTACCACATCGACTTTGCATGGCTAAATCCCTCGCCCTTCATATTCTTCTTCTTTCTCGGGTTCTACTTCTTGGTGAAGAACCACAGGCACCTTGGTACGGTTTCAATTGTAGTTGCAGCCCTCTTCAAGCAGACTGCATGGTTCTTGGGCTTCCCACTTGTCGTGTATCTGCTGATTCGTCCCAGACCCATGCGTCGGGGCGATACCCAAGACACTGAAGACGAAGAGATTGAAAAGGAGCCGGAAACGCAGAAGGCATCTCAGAAGGTCATTGTCCTCCTGCGCCGAATCTCCTCGTATTTTGATCTACGCGGCTTCGCACAGAGCACGCTCCTTGTTCTGATAATTGTGGGCATTGTGATGGCGCCGTTCATCATTGCACAGGGTGAGAATGTTCTTTTCTACATGAGCCTGGCAGCAGGAGGCTTCCCACTGGAATCGTTCACCGATCCACCGGGCTACGGAATGCCCATCCGACTTCAGGTGCTCCCCGTAATGGCAGGAATGCCGGAGCTGGCCCAAGCGCTTGATACACTCGTATATGACAAGTTTCTTCTGACGCTTGGTGTGGTGTTGTTCTTAGGGCTGATGGTCATAGAGCCACGACCTGCTGACCACCCACGAAGGTATATGCGGCGGCTTTTGTATCTCACACTCCTGTTGATGCTCTGGGTTCACCTTACGGGGCCGCGTGGTGTGTTCAAGTACTACTTCACTCTGTTTGCGCCGTTCTTCTCCATACTATCTTCGACGAAGATGGTGACGAGCAAGGAGGAAACTGTGGGATTCTCGGTTTCCATGTTATGGCTACCAATCGCTCTCAGTCTACTGATACTGCTGCCCGACCGGAACGTGTACTTGGCGGGCGTCATCATAATCTTTGTTGGATACGTTGCGGCAGACGCAGTGGGTGCATTCTGGAACGTGTTGACCGCCCCGCTGAGGTGGCTCGGGCGTGCAGTGACAACTCGGCTTAGACCCGTGAGGCAGCGCGTTGCCGCTTGGTGGCGGGGTGTCAGGCCTCATCACAATATGACCGTTGACAACGGCCCCACCGAGTCTTCGGAGGCGCCAAGTGAATGACGCGGCCCTTACTCTCTCGCAGCAGGATTGTGGAGCTAGTTGAGCCACACCTGCTCTTGATTGTGACACTCATTGGAGGGTTGGTCTTCTGGGCCCTTGTGTTCCAACACGCCACGACAACGTTTGCGGGCGAACGGCCACTGCGGGCAACGTGGACAGGTGGTGGAGACCTGTCGTTCTTGGGCCTGCCCTTCACCTATGACTGGGAGGGCTGGGCCGACTATGATTACTACTACATCTCATGGGCAGACCAGTTTCTAAATGGCGTGACGCCATATACAGCCGAGTTTGACGCGATAGAAGTTCAGGGTGAGATCTACAACACGCCCTTCTTCCTGCCACCTCTCTACCTCTATCTTTGTGCCGTAGGAAGACTGTTGCCGATTCAGCCGTACGGAATCGCATTGTTAATTGCGGCATTCGGATACCTGACAGCGATTCCCCTCTACGGAATTGTGCGGTACCTGTCAGACGATGAGCTGACCGCAGTCGTTGCAGCCCTCACCTATCTGTTCAACCCAATCGTACTATATCACACCCTCTTCAACTGGTTGAACCCTGCTCCCTTCACATTCTTTGCAGTCCTAGGATTCTATCTGCTGATGAGGAACCATAGGTACGCCGGGTCATTATCGTTTGTCACGGCCTTCTTCTTTAAGCAGATGGCAGTGTTCTTTGCGTTACCGCTGATCGCATATTTGGTGAAGCGACCCCCGTTTAGTCATGGTGCCACGCCCGAATCTACGGGGAATGATGGCGATGCGGAAGAAGGGCGTCGTCCCCCAAGTGATGATCTCGATCTAAAGAGCTTCGCAAAGGTCACGGTAGTCGTTCTCGTTTATGCAGCTCTGTTGTCAATCCCGTACATTTTTGACCCATACAACTATCTATTCAGAATCTTTGTACGACCCGGCATTACCCATCTTGAGGACCTCACAACTGTTCCGCCCCGATACGTCCCTGTGACTATTGTGGTCCCATTCATCGTCGTCGGGGCACCGACATGGCTTCTAGAGACGATAGACCTACTCGCGTATACCTCGGTTCTGTTGGTCATAGGGATTATGCCGCCGATGGCAATGATGTTGTACGAAGTGAAGGACGACGCTCAACTGCGCAGGTACTGGCGCCGCATCCTCCTCTTCACTCTAATCATGCTTCTCCTTGCTCACGCGTTGTCACCACGAGGCATCTACAAGTACTACTGCGTCACGTTGGTTCCTTTCATTGTCATCCTCAGTGTGTCGCGGATGTGTGGTTCGGATAATGAATCAGTTGAGATGACCCCTCTCATGTTGATAACCCCGTTCGTGTGGTCCATTGCTGTCTTGTTTCTCCCACGTGAGTCGCTTCCCTTGCTCCTGCTGCTGACTGCCGCGGCATACGCTCTACATCATAAGGTTGGCAACATGTTCTCTGCACTTGGTCGTCCATTGGCTCTATTCAGAAAAACACTCTCTCATGACGAGAAGAAGCCGACATCGCCAGCCGAGTTGGTCACTCGGTCGTCAACGCCTCGAGTTCCTTCCTCTTCTTCTTGAGCCTTTTTGCGAGACTCTTGATACGATCATCGAGTTTCTTCGTCTGTTCCTCATAGGTTTCTTGAGGCATTGTGCCCGAGGCGTACCTCTGTTCAATGTGTTCTCGCAGTTGCTTTACGGACTCAATCTCTTTCTCAATCGCCAGAATATCCGACTTGATCTGCTCAGCCCTGCTCTCCTCTTTTGTCCTGAACTGTTTCGTGGGTATCATCATGCCGAGTTGCTTTTGAGTCTTCTCGGCGAAGGTCTGGAACTGTTCCCTGAGGCTCTCAATGTTGGAATCCACGCCATCGACTCTGTTAGCGATGGTCTTCAGCTCCTTACTGAGATCGAGAACGGTGTCGACCAGTCTCTTGAGAGTGTTCTCTATGTCCGTGAGCATTCGCAGATCTTGAACTCCAGTGGTCTGTTCGGTGCCACGTGAAATAGTGGGCCTGGTCACCTCACTGGGCTTCACAAGAGTTTCAGTACCAACCAGCCAGCGGAAGGCGTTCAGCGCGAATATGCGATTGCCATCGTTCTTGAGGCCGCCACTCCGAAATATCTCGTAGCTGCCCACACAAATGACTCGGCCCTTGCCGTACTCGGCAACAGCGATGACGGGCTGACTTGCAGGATCTGCGACCGCTGATGTGTGAGCGACAGCAACAGCCTTGTCTGAGACCCGAAGAGTGCAAGCGGCGGAGATGATCAGCTCGTTCACACCGTCTGTCGTGGGATGCTGGATGATGTCTCTTATTATTGGCATCGTAGGCATTCCTGCATTGTTCCGTTCGTCCTTGACCGCAGTATTCTCGAAGACTATTCCGAAGTCCTTGGACAATTGGCTCATGTTGTTCATCAGACCGCGGTCCCCACCCGAGAGCGAGAGAAGCATAAGCCCGCCTCCATCCTTGACATATCGCTTCAGTGTGTCAATCTCAGGAGGCCTGAGCTTCGAGCTGTTGGGGCATCCAAACACCATTATGTCGGCATCCTTGAGACTCCTTGGTAGAATCATGTACTCCGTGTAAGACTCAACATCGAAGCCGTTCTCTCTGAGCAGCTGGCCAAGATGAGAATATGTTGAGTCCAATCTTCCCCGTTCGTTCTGTGTCTGGTCGAAAAAGATACGGTATCTCCTCGCGGTCAAGGGCGTCCACCTGATAATAAACGGTGTTCTCTGTGTGAAGGTATTGCTAATGAGACTTACGTCGCTGTGTGCGAACCCTTTATCTCGGACTTTTGCCACTCTTCGAACCATGAGCGGCTCCGAGGACTGCATCTTCTGCAAGATAGTACGGGGTGAGATCCCCGCGTCTGTTGTATTCGAGGACGATGTGTGCATGGCCTTCATGGACATCTTCCCTGTGAAGACGGGACACTGCCTTCTCATTCCCAAGAAACACTATACAAACATGCTTGACGTGGATCCCGACGTGGTTGCTCATCTTGCCAAGAGGCTCTCAGAACTGACAAGAAAGGTCAACAATGCCATGAAACCGGATGGCGTCCTCAATGTGGTTGCCAATGGCCCAGGTGCAGGCCAAGAGGTACCTCATCTGCACATCCACGTGATTCCGAGAAACCATGATGACGAGTTCAGGTTCCAGTTCCCGAAGGGGTATCGTGACAAGATGGCCGAGCGGGAGGAGCTCGACCGGGTTGCCGGTCTTATCCGCGAAGCATGAGCAGCGACCTGTGGCCTACTCAAGCGAGAGCAAATTGAGCCCGGTCATCTCATCTCTTGCACGCCGCAGTTCCGTGTCAAACTCAGTTATTATGACCTCTATGGTGGCTGAAACTTCGCACCCTCTCATTACGTGACCACCATAGCATCGGCCGGTTTCATCGGAAGCGACCATGTGGGCGTGCACGACCGCAGTTCCATCAGCCAGCCGTGAGAGGTTCCCCATGCAGGAAACCACCTCAAGGTCTTTCTCGATAGTAAATGTCCTATACTCTCCACGCTTACGGTCAAAGTACCCCAGTGTCGCCCTTGATACCGCCCCAATCAGGTTCAGTTGCCCGCCTTGAATCCCGTTGTCAGTAGCGATTCTCTCGAGTGTTTCGATTATGTCCTCCCCGGGTTTCATGCGGGCGAGTACGACTCGCTTCACCTGTGTTGTCTTTGTGGTTGGCATGGGCTGATTCTGATCTGAAGGGCTAATCAATTCGGCGGTAGGTGACCAGCCAAGTGGCAGGTTGTAGGAAGTGCTTATCAGGAGTTCTTAACACGTAGAGCTTGAGGAGCGTTGGTGAAGAAAAAGGACAAGGCCGAGCCCAATCAAGCTAGTCTTGACGCATTCTGGGGCTCCGAACCAGAAGAGGAGCCTGTGCGTGGCCATACAACGGATGCAGATCCCCCAGAACCGGAGGGTCCGTCTGGCGAGATTCCTGCTGCTGACCTAGTGCCAGAGGACGCCCCACGTTCCACTGTGGTGATTTTGAACGACGAGGAGAATGAAGATGAGGGTCAGCACCCCGAACCGGATGAGGAGCGCGTTGTGGAATACCGGATATCCCCTCGTGAAACGCCCCGGAACCTCCCTCCCTCATTTCTTCTCTCAGTAGATTATTCGGGACAACACAACAAGGCGATAGTGCGACTGTATCGTCCTGATACCGAGGAAACGGTCTTCTGGTATGACAACACTAACCACCAGCCTTACTGCTATACAGACCTTCCACCGCAGGTGGCTGAATACAAAGTCAAGCAACATAGGGGCTTCGTGCGGACTGAGAGTGTACGTCTGAGAGATCTCCTCTGGGACAAAGAGGTGACTATGACCAAAGTCATAGCAGACAACCCGTTGGCTATTGGCGGTTCACATCAGGCGATTAGAGACTTGCTTGTGGAACGGGTCCGGACCGGTGATCCGTCAAACCCAGAGATTGAGATCAGCCACGCGTGGGAGGCTAACATTCGTTACAGGAACTGCTACACCTACGACCGGGAGATAGTCCCCGGCATGATGTATCGAATCGAGGATGGAAGGCTGATTCCCTGTCCGCCGGAACTGGACCAAGAACTTCTCGACCAGTTTGTAAAGACTCTCGATGAGGAGGAGGGGCTGGAACGGATTGTTTCGACATACGCTCCGATGTTCTTCACAGAGGTGCCCGATATCAAACGGATTGCCCTCGACATCGAGGTCTACACACCGATGAGGAATCGTGTGCCTGATGCGTCAACTGCACCGTACGAGGTCACTGCTATAGGCCTGTCTGACAATAAGGGGTACAACGTATGTTTCGTTCTTCGTCGTGACGGTCACCCCATAGGTCAACGAGGGCCCAACTACCCTAAGGACCTGGATGTGATATTCTGCGACGATGAGAAAGAGATGCTGCTGGAGGCTTTCAAGAAGATAGACGAGTATCCGATCGTTCTCACTTTCGTCGGTGACGCCTTCGACCTGAACTATCTCTATCATCGCGCTCAGAAGCTTGGGATTGATCTGAAACGGCAATGTCCAATCTATCTGGGCCGTGACATTGCACTTCTTCAAAAGGGCGTTCATGTGGACCTGTACAAGTTCCTCAAGAACCCCTCTATTCGACTCTACGCTCTCTCCGGTGCGTATGAGCAGTCGAATCTTGAGTCTATTGCTCAAGGTCTGCTCGGTTTTGGAAAGCTGGAACGGAGCACAGAGATTGCTGACCTCCCGCTCTACGAGCTAGCGCACTATTGCTGGCTCGATGCCAACATAACACTTCAGATTACGACGTTCAAGAACAACCTACTCTTGCGCCTCATCATTCTGCTGATGCGAATCTCACGACTGAGCATGGAAGATGTCACACGTCAGGGAATATCTTCGTGGATACAATCTCTGTTCCGCCAAGAGCATCGTTCTCGAAAGGCACTGATCCCACGGCAGGTGGACATCGAAACCGCGAAGGGCACAGAGGCTCACACATCGGCCGTAATCAAGGACAAGCGCTTCAAGGGCGCCATAGTGATTGAGCCTGTTCCGGGCGTCCACTTCAATGCGTCCGTGTTGGACTTTGCGAGTCTGTATCCCACCATCATGAAGCAGTATAACATAAGTTACGAAACGGTTGATTGCCCCCACGAGGAATGTAAGAATGCGACAGACAACAGGGTTCCTGAGACAGACCACTGGGTGTGCAAGATACGACGAGGAATGATCAGTCAGACAATTGGTTTCTTCAGAGATACGCGAGTGCGGTGGTTCAAGCGTCTGAGCAAGGACAAGAACCTCGACGAGCGTGTGCGTGACTGGTATACTGTAGTCGAGAAGGCTCTGAAAGTCTTCGTCAACGCGTCCTATGGGGTGACTGGGGCACAGCACTTTGAGCTCTTCTGCATGCCTGCTGCTGAGAGTGTCACAGCGTATGGGCGTCACGCCATTCTCAGGACCAAGGAGAAAGCGGAGTCGATGGGAGTCCGAGTTCTCTATGGCGACACGGACTCGCTGTTTCTCGATAACCCTACCCCTGAGCAACAGGAGGAACTCATCCGTTGGTCACGCGAGGAACTGGGCATCGATTTAGAGGTTGAGAAGACGTACAAGTACGTGGCTCTCTCGGATCGCAAGAAGAACTACATCGGCGTATATCCGTCGGGATACGTCGAGGTCAAGGGCCTCAGCGGAAAGAAGCGAAATACGCCTGACTTTGTTCAAGAGGCATTCAGAGAGATGTTATCCGCGCTGAGTAAGGTGGACACTCCAGAGGGCTTCGAGAGTGCAAAGGAGGAGATTCGGGAGATTGTCAACCGCGTGCTGGACCGACTGGAGGGCAAGGGCGAGCCCTACACGCCGGATGAGCTTGCGTTCCGCGTGCAGATGACCAAGCCGCTTGAGAAATACGGCTCGACGATGCCTCAACACGTACGAGCCGCAAGAATGCTAAAGGACGCTGGTTATGATGTGCAACCGGGAATGCTGATAGAGTACATCAAGACAAAGGATGAGGCTGGCGTACTGCCAGTTCAGCTGGCAAGAGATCGTGCCTACTGGATTGATGTTGACAAATATGTAGACACACTCAGGTCGGTCTTCGGTCAGGCTCTTGACGCAGTTGGAATAGATTTCGAGGAACTCCTTGGTTTCACGACACTAGACCAGTTCTTTTGAGGCATGAGAGTCTCGCCAAGAAAGTCTTATAGCATACGTTCGGCCTACTTGGCTCCTGAACGCTTAATCGTGCTTTGTCCAAAGACGACGGGGTTGTCAGTATGAAGATTGACTTTCGAGAGTTCTTCATGAAGAATCCGCTTCTGGTTCTCACACCTGAAGACATCGGATCATCTGCAAGGGAGTTCATCTCCGTCTACGGCTCCTATATGCGTGAGGTCGCGATAGTGGGCAAGCGGGCGAGTGGGTACGCCACGTATGCGAGCCGGACGGCTCCTGTTGAGCAGGAGCACACGCAGATGTTTGAGGAGTGGCTTGACCTCTCAAGTAAGCTGAAGGTCAAGACGGTCGTGGCAATGGACTTCTACACCGACCGCTGGTTCGCGAAGGATCCCAAGTATCAGACTATTAGCGCCAAGGGGCAAGCGGTGCCGCATCAGATCTGCCCCAATCGTGAGGAGTTCTGGCAGTACGGTGCAGAGATTGTGAAGGAGATTGGATCCTATCCCGTCGACGAGATTCTTGTGTTCGGAACGGGATTCATACGCGATAGGTTCTGTTTCTGCGAGCGATGTCGACAGGAGTTTGCTCCGCGTGTGGGTCAGGAGCCAGAGCGGCTCTCGTATGAGTTTCTTGTGGAGAACCCCGATCACCATCAGACATGGCATGACTGGCGAGTTGACAAGGTGACCCAAGGTATTGCTCAGCTTCAGGCAGCGGCTCGTGAGGCCGATGACGTGGTGGAACGGTCAGAGCCTCTGAGGCTCACGATTGAGGTGCCAATCGATCCCCAGATGGGCCTACTGGAGGGCGCAAAGAACGAGAACGGCCTCGACCCATCGAGGATATTCGATGTGACAAAGAGTGTGATAATCAATCTATATCCGTGGACACCAGTCCTACCTCGGAAGGGAACACCTGAGTATGACCACCTTATGGAGGCGCTGTATTTCGTCAAGGAGTTCAAGCGCAGAGGCGGAACTGTGACACTCTACCGGTGGGGCGTGTCAGTACCGGAAAAGCTTGATGAGGTCTGGGCAATCGCACGAGATGCTGAGATCGACCGTGTGGCCGTCAGTTTCAGATTTCCAGAGGACTATGCGGCGCGGCGCGAGAGCGCACTCGGCGACGTATAAGTGTGCGGCAGTGCCCTACTGGAGCGCACCGCAGTAGGGGCACCTAGTCGTGCCAATCTCGATTGTACGCCCACATGAGAAACAGAACCCGCGACGGCTTCCCTGTCTAGAGTCGTCGCTGAAGGGGCTCAATTCGCCCTGTCTGAACAATGCCCCTATTCCCTCAATGCTATCATCCGAATTCAGGCTGCATGCCCCTACTGCAGTGCCTGCTGTGGTCTTTTCGGTCTTGTGGTGTACCGATGCGCGAGATGTGGACGAAGCGAGCGGGGGTTGAGATGATCTCCTCATCTGATCCGCGTCTGACAGCTCCGACCTGCCTCCGAATGGCGAACCAGGGGTGCTTGACCATGTGGTCTGTTCAGGCGAAGGTGGTCGTGATGACCTTGACCCAAGTGCCTGTTCTAGCCTATCGAAATCCGTTCGGTAATCATCGGAACCGAACCCGACATCGACGGCCGGGCGATTCACAGTACGTCGAGAGGGTTCTCCGTAGGCCCACAGATCGTCCAACGGAGGTGCTCCCTTTGCTGCATCGAGGAATTGAAGGTGTTCCCTCTGCTTCAACCGCTCATAGTCATCTGGCGTGAGGCCCAATACCTCCAGCGCTCTATCTCGTTCAGCACACCTCTTTGAGAGTGGGCAGCAATAGGCGAGGCTTCCATGGCAGAGGGATGCCAACGCTCTCTCCTGCGGCGACTTGAAAATGGGAGTGATCTTCTTGCGACCCAAGACGAGAGCATCGCCGACCGCCCGCACCTGCGCGTAGCCGCTCTGCGCAAGTGCCTCCACAATCTCTCTGGCGGGATAGGCACGTCCCTCAATGACGACAACTCCCTCTGTCTTGTCAAGCCTGACCGGTCTCTCGACCTCTCTACGGTCGTATGCCTCATACCTCGTGGCTGCCACCTCATGGGGAGCGCTTCGATGAACTCTTCCGGCTCGCGAATACAATTCCGTGTATTACCTCTGTATTCTCTGCGGCTCGTCACAAACTATAAGTCCGGCCGAAGATGTAGAGGTCCCGGTCGGGCCACCATGGAAACGGAGCCGTCGTCCGACTAGGATTGAAAAACAATGGGATGCAAGGCAGAAGGTGCAGCACAGGGATACACTGTCTTGGGTGCAATCATTCTCGTGGTGTTTGCAATCTTTCAGATGATTATCCCCGGTGCCAATGGCGCGCTGGGCGGGGACTTCGAATCAGTCATCAACGTTGTCTTGGGTATCGCGTTGCTACTGATGGCGCTCTTGGCAATTGACGCATGCGGCTTCATCTACTGGAAGGTGCAGCGATCGGGTGTTCTGCTGGCGATATTTGGGCTGGTCGCTGTGATTATTGTTGGGAGAGGTCTGAGTTTCAACATTCTCACTTGGCTCATGAACATTGGGATGTTGGCTGGTCTAATGTTCATCGTTGCCGGTCTTCTGATTCTAAAGGCGTAGTTCAACACTCCCCTGGTACTGTGAGTCCCACTGACATTGCGGCCTACATCGGAAATTAGATAATGGGGCGTCGATGGCTGGCGGGCCGCAGACTAGGGGATGGTTATCGCCATGGACGAAAGGGACTACGAGATATTTCGAGAGCTCGGGTTTGACGATGTTACACCCGAAACCATGACTAATGAATACTGGAAGAAGCGCGGTGCAGAGGCGCTCGCTCTGACAACCCAAGATCGGGAAGTCTATGGCTGCCTCGACCACACAAGGGGAGAAGGCCTGAGGCTCTACGATGTTGAGGGCACAGAATACCTGGACATGACCGGCGGAGTCGCAGTGCGTGCCTTCGGACTGAGGTATCGTCCATATCTGGACTTCGAAGCACGAGTGTTAGACGTGATTCACGAGCTCCCGGGAATGGACTTTGATGCTATTCCACAGACGCTCTTGGCTGAAAAGCTGATGTCAATAGTGCCCGGCGACATGAAACGGCAAGTAGTATTCACGACCT
>Ga0164318_10000032_pt1 | contig 63980 bp, 59 predicted proteins | sample GuaBasSedimGuay9_FD_113734 | JGI IMG/M metagenome (GOLD analysis project Ga0164318, IMG submission 113734) | Subseafloor sediment microbial communities from Guaymas Basin, Gulf of California, Mexico - Guay9, Core 4571-4, 0-3 cm | ecosystem: Environmental > Aquatic > Marine > Hydrothermal vents... | reverse complement strand
TGAATGTTTTCTTTAAATTCGACTTCAAAAGGTTTGCAGTAAGGCCGGAGGTTTAGGTTCATTGCTAAATGAACAGGGGATGCCGCTAATAAGACTAAAGATTGCAATAATTGATCTAGTATCGCCAATGGATCCTATTTACATAGATCATGCTAAAGGCCAATCAACTTCTGCATTTTACAATCTTCTTGGTGCTGCTTTTATAAATGTGCGATCGATGTTTCCATCAACCGATTTTGCTCTTCTAGCAACAGATTGCATGATTTGGTTCTTAAATCCGAAGGAGAATTTTGATTTAATGCGGAAGAAAATGCTCTCAGGGACTAGCGCCATTGTCTTTAGAGTAAATCCAGAGTCGAAGTATCATCTTAAACGTGTAAGAACCATTTTATCAGTTCCCGAGATTAGAAGTTCTACTAAACTAATTTTCTTATTGGAGGACGTAAATAAGAAGGATATCATAGTGAAATACCTTAGTTATACAATCTCTACAAGAAAAACATTACATGCATTCTTTTATAGAAGTAATATAAAGGTGGAAAATTTATGTAATATTATTGCAGAAACCTTTTTGCCGAAATGGTTAGCAATATTAAGAAACGAATCTCAAAGGGTAAAGATTGTAGAAGCGCTAAGGAATTGCCTTATAGAAAAGCCTTCTGATTATACATATATTACGTTATACTCATTGGGAAAACTTGTTGATCTAAAGAAAATTCCAGCAAAATATGTTGAGGATCTCATTAAAGTTTTCTTAACAAATCAATTTAAAAGAGGTTCAATACCTGATTCTAAAATGCAACAAATACTAGTAAGAATTCTTAAAAATGGTTCAAATTCTATCAAAGAGATTTTATTAAGAAATTTAATAAAGCTTAAAATCACTGACAATTGGATTATAGACCCAATCATTCAAATAATAAAAGATACGGATGTCCCTTCGAGCATTAAGATACGCGCTTTGGGCCTCTTATCTTTTATTAATAGCCTTGATGTTGAAGATAAACTAAGGAGCCTTCTAGAAGACTGCAATGATGAAAGGACTAGAAACCTTATTTTGTGGGGAATTAGTTTATTGGGCTCTACAGTAGACCAAGATTTGATTCTTTCTCAAATTAAAAATATGAGTAAATCTAATAGCCAAATACTCGAGGATTTTATCTTTCTTGTCGATAAAGACACATTTAAGATATTTTTAGAGGAGTTATCTGAATCCTGGAGCTTTAAATATGCGAAGAGTATCGCTAAGTTGGTATTTAAATTTGGTTATGATAATTTTAGGAAAATGCTTGAAGAAGCAAATGTGGATCGTAATATCAAAATAGCGATCCAAATGGAAATAGATAGTATACGTAATCACGCAGATATTTGAAAACAAGGTGCACATAAAATGTCTTATATACTATTGCCAGATTACCATAATTATTAGAGGATGTTTGGTGAAAATAATGTTTGATGACATATCAATCCATAAGGAGACTAAAAGAATAGCAGAGAAAACGTATGTATGTGAAGATTGCCTTGAATTCCTTACATTACGGGGAGCATTGAAAAACACATTTATTATCAGAATAGATAGCAAAAATCCTATACTTTGTGAAATTTGTAATCATAACCCTGCGAAATTTCTAGTTAAACCGTATGAAAAAGGTCTCTGGATATGCGATGACTGTTTAGAAGATAGAGGTCATAAGCATGTCTGGCAGACATATAAAGTTGTAGAAGAAAGTAAGGCTGCTGTATGTGAAATTTGTTTTGAAAAAGGAGCAAAACATATAGTTCCTTTAAAAAGAAAAGCACAACCGCTATTCCTAATAGATAGTACTGAGGAGGAATAGAAATAATAGAGCTCTTGCCAAAAATAGTATTAAAACTGAAGTATAAGACTCTTCGGGGTCTAAAACTCGTCTGGAATTTCTATAATGACATCCCACCATTGAGAATTGTAGCAAGTCCTCTTGATAAAAATTGGCCTGATCGTGTTAAAGAGGAAATTTCTGTATTTAATTTATGGAGAAAGTTTAATCCGAAGGTTCCTTTTTCTAACCTAAGGATACACGACAACCCGAGACGATTCATCATAGATGCCAATTTACATGAATTATTCATGAAGGGAAATAAAGATCTTTGGCAATCCATAAGCATTCTTATTCCTCTACGTTACCCATTTCAAATGCCAATACTTGGGGACCCCGCTAGAGATAAAGCATTTATAAAACTTCTACGGGGTTGGACTGATAATAGACCATTCTGTATGCCACAAGTTTTTCATATTTGGTGGAATAGACTATCTGGAGGCGCAGGAATAGCTCATTTTTTACATGCCTACCTAGTATTTCTATCGATCGCGGGTAAGAAAGCAGTTAAGAGAGAATACATCTATAGTTTGGATTTTTTTAAAATTTAGCCTCTAAAATTTATTAAATTAGGAAAGATGCCTGCGGATGATGAAAAAATTCATCTGAATATGTGATGAATGGCACCAGCTCTGACGCAATAGATATATTGGTGAATATTAATGACTTCAAAGAAAGCAGAACTTGTACTTATTAGAGCCTTTCAGCTGTTATCAGAGCTAATCTTCGCTTTTCTTGATTTAGAAAATATACCTGCAGAGTTCTTAGGGAGCTTGAGAGGAAAGTTAATAGAACTTCAGCATTCTGTAGAATCTAATGATTTAAATCTAATCGTCAAGCGTATCCATACAATTGAAAACATGTTAAAACCATACATTAATCTACTTGCATATGAGGATAGAGCTTATTTTTCAACATTTGAAGAGTACGTACGTAAAATTTCGAATATCAGGCAGGTACCCATTACCGATATTATCAAAAATACGTTGATCTCCTTTACCGAACAGCTGATGAATGAATTATTTGTCAGGGGAGATAAGATTGACTAATTGCTTCGATTTACTAGATATGAGATTAAGAGGGGTTATCTATAAACTCGGTTACGATCAACCTACTGAAATTCAGCGATTTGCCATTCCAAAGATCCTTAAGAAACCTCACAGTAATTATTTGATTTCTGCACCTACCGGTTCTGGAAAAACAGAGGCTGTTATTTTTCCGCTTATTAGTAAAATCCTTAATATGGACAACCCGCGGGGCATTCTTGTGTTATATATAACTCCATTAAGAGCGCTAAATAGAGATATCTTTTTCAGACTTTTCCCAATTCTCTCAAAATCTCTAGGAATTAGCATTGATATTAGACATGGAGATACTTCGGCATATGTTCGAGGAAAACAATCTAGAAATCCTCCTCTTATTCTCGTGACAACACCAGAAACTTTGCAATCAGTTCTTGCTGGTCGCCAATTAAGGAAACATCTTAGAAATGTAAAATGGGTAGTAATAGATGAGGTTCACTCGCTTCCTGATAACAAAAGAGGTGTTCAATTGGCACTAGGTTTAGAGCGCTTACGTATTCTTTCACCAAACTTTTCAATAATAGCATTAAGCGCTACTGTAAGAAATGAAGAAGATGTTTTAAAGTTCTTCTCTGGTGGAGCTGGTGGTATAATTATAAAATCCAAGAAGGCAAACAAGACTTACCAAGTTAAATTAGATACTGTAAAATCAGAACTAAGATCAGCACCTACTACCATTAAGATAGGTATTCAGGTTCGAGTAGAAAAAATTGCTCAGTTAATAAATCAGTATGTTTTAAAGGAGAAAGGAAAGGTTTTGATATTTACAAACACACGTGACTTAGCAGAAATATTAGGAATGCTTCTTAAAAAAATAGCTAACTTTCCATTTGCGGTTCATCATAGTTCCCTTAGCAAAAGTATACGATTAGATGTTGAGCATCGCTTCCGTTCAGGAGATTTAAAATGCGTTATTGCCACATCATCACTTGAATTAGGCATCGATATTGGCGAGGCTGATCTGGTTATTCAAGTAATGAGTCCTCGTCGTGCAGAAACAGCAATACAAAGAATCGGACGTGCGGGTCACTTAGAAGAACGCATTAGTAGAGGAATTATAATTGCAGCAACCCCTGATGATGCATATGAGGCGTTATCAATAATCTCTATGATCCATCGTGGAGAGCTTGAAGCTGTAGATCTCCTAGAACAAAATCTTGACGTTCTTGCACACCAAATTGTAGGAATTTGTAGAGATTTCCTAATCGATCAACAGAGATATCCAACCATTGATGAAGTATTTAGAATAGTAAAAAAAGCTTGGCCATACCGGAATCTGCAGAAAGAGGTTTTCATAAACTTAGTTAATTTTCTAGATAATAGATGCAGGCTGATTAGAAGAGAAGGCCCATTCGTAAGGCTGAGGCGAGGATCAATTAGATATTACTTCGAGAATATATCGACAATACCTTCCTCCTCAAAATATGCTGTTTTTGACATAAGCGATGACTTTAAAAAAATTGGAGAGCTCGACGAAAAATACGTTTTAGAATTATCTTCCGGTGATGTTTTTATACTTGGGGGGATCCCCCGCGAGATCCTAGAAATAATACCTGAAGAGAGAAAACTTCTCGTTATGAATGTACACACCGAAGGGAAACCACCAAAATGGGTTGGTGAACTTTTACCTGTCTCATGGGAAGTAGCTCAAGGTGTAGGAAGAATCAGGAATTTATGGACAGATATTGATTCATTTGAACATAAAATTCGATCTAATAATAATTTAACAGAACAGGCAAAAGATTGGCTTCTTGAGATAGCAAAAGCATATCCTAAAGATAGACCAGTACCAAATGATAAAAACATGATCATAGAGCTAGATCCTATAAGGAATTTTGTTATTATTCACTCTCTTTTCGGGACGAAAGTAAATAAAACACTAAGCATTTTACTTGCTTATCTTCTTCTAGAAGACCCTACTATTCCATTAATTAGTGTCGAGAGTGATGCTTATAGAATCCGATTATCCCTATATAAGAACCCATACATGCTTTATAAATCAGTAGAAAAATCTATAGAATCCGCGTTAAATGATCTAATGGAACTTGTAGATGATCAAAAGGAGTTTTACGAAATAATTTTTGAGGCCATAAGAACAACGCATCTAAAGGAATTACAATGGCCTTTAATTCAAGTTTTAAAGAGATTTGGTATTTTAAGAGAAGATAAATCATTAACTAGCAAGCAGATAATAAACTTAATGAATAATTATTATGATACACCCATTTTTGTAGAGACATTAAACGAATATATCCAACAGAATCTTGATATCCGGCGGGCTATTACGGTTCTGCGTTCTCTTATTTCTGGTAGAATTAACGTTTGGTTTGTGCGTGGTTTTTCTCCTTTAGCATTAGCTATTCCCTCTCCGGTGAACGTAGCCATTAAAGATATTGATGTTCTCATAGATTCAAAATATCATGAGCGCTTACTCAATAAAAAAGTTAAATATGTTTGCTTACGTTGTGGTTACGAGGAAATCTCTTTAGCTAAGGAGATTACTACACTCTGTCCTCAATGCCAATCTACAAGAATTACAGTAACAAAGCATTGGGATAATTCAATTCGAGAAATCATATTTAAGATGCAACAAGGTAAAAAATTAAACAAAGAGGAACGTGAGAGATTACATATTGCGGAAGCCTTAAGTAGATTTCTTAAAGTCAATGGAAACCTTGTTAGTATAACTGTAGCTACTACTGGCGTTGGACTTAAACTAGCAGTAGATCTATTGAAGAAGTATTCTACTGACGTAAGGTCTCTCATAAAAGTACTTCGATCTAAAGAAGCCTTGTATTATAGAACTCGTGCTTTTTGGCAAATAAAGGATAAATAGATGCAGGGAGTATAACATGAAAAATAAGACGTTCGAATTACGGAAGAAGGTATTTCTCAGAAAGTTAGAGGATGCCATAAATCAAAATCTTGTTGATAATGATGTACTTCCCGTTTTGTCTATAATTAACAGTTTTCCTTTCGCCTACACAACGTCTTCATGTTCTGGTAGAATAATGCTCATAGATGTCCCAATTATTGGTAAAAAAAACGAAGCATATAGGATAAAAAGATGGCATGACGTAATTACATTCGACGAATTTTGGAGTATAATTACCGGGTATAAGCCAAAAGGCATTGTTTGGTTCCGAGTTGAAGCGCTTATTATAGCATTAGCTGTTGATAGCATTAACTGGGCGAGCTATTTACTACGCCTCGCAAGGATTTTAGGTTTAAAAGAATCAGGTATTAGGTCTATAACACCAACAAAGCATCATATAATTCTCGACTTCACCGGTACTGAAAATCTTAATACACCAATAGCCGACAGGGATCATATGTATATAGATAAGAAATCTGGAAAATTTCTCGTTAATTTGGCAAATAGACTCTTAATTCGAACGAAGAAAAAATTGAATCTGCTAAAGTCGGCTCTTAATATTTTAAAAGAGTATATTGATGAAAATAGCATAGAAAATCCAGATGACATTGGATTTAGGATCTATGGAGATCTTTTTAGAAGGAACCAATAAGGATGGATTATCTTGAATCTGCCAGCTAAAAAACGCTTTATGAAAGAACTATTACAAGGAATAGTAAACTACACTGTTGATGATCTAATCTCATTTTTTCTGGAAGATTCTCCACTAAGTTTTCTCAGAGCACCAGCCGGATATGGAAAAACCGCCTGCGCTTTAGCTTATCTTATCACAGAGAGTTTCGCAGGAAATCGGGGTGCCATTTTCTTCAGAACACGAGCAGAGGTAAATCAAGCTCTTAGACTGCTTTCTAGAATGATTAGTAATCTTCCAAGAAAAACTATAGATCATTTGTCTGTAATTCCTCTTGTTGGGAAAGATTTCTACTGCAGATATCCTCCAGAAAAAAAATCTTTAGTTAAGTGGTGGTGCAGGATCATACACTGTAATTTCCTTAGTAGGTATAGAAGCCAAGAACTAATGGATCTGCTCTCTCAGAATGTATACGACAGCTTAAAGAAGTACTACAATATTGCAAGAGATCTTGATTTATGTCCCTACTATGTTTATCAAAGACTATCAGAGAATGCAGATATCGTTCTTACAACACATCCATATATTATAAGGCAATCTTTCCTAAATCGCATTGGAGAAAGATCCATTATAATCATAGATGAGGCTCATAATTTATTAAAGAGCATAACCGTGAAAATCTCCGAAAGAGAATATGCTCAAGGAGAATCGCTTGAAAGAACAATGCACAATCAAAATATAGATCAAGATAGATTCTTGGCGACGCTTTTCTACCAACGAAGAGAAAAAGACCTTCTTATACTAGCGAGATATTTAAAATTTCAAGAAGAAGAAGGAACTATAATCAGCGAAAGAAGCCACTTAATAAAGATCGTTCCTCCAATACAAATAATAGATAGATTGTTAAGCAGATCTAAGGTTATTCTTATGTCCTCAACGCTTTATCCTATATCTTTATATAAAACTCTCTTTGCTAATAAAAGACCCGTGAGAGAGCACATCATAAAAGGCTTTATAAGATCTACATCAAGGAGAAAATTAGCGATTTTGAAATCGGGAATTACATCCAAATTTAATGAAAGAGGAGATAAGACATTCTGGAGATATACTTCAATAATTAAAAAAATCTATGATTCTATTAAAGAAAACATTATTGTATTTGCTCCAAGTAAGAATTTTGCAGAGAAACTAGCAAAATATATCGGAGCACCAATACTTTTAGAGGAACCAAATAGATTAATGGAATCTTTGGGCATCTCCGATCTTAAAGATGTCCCTATTATTATTTCTGTTGCTCGTAGTAAACTAGCAGAAGGTATTGATCTATCATATAAAGGTTTTACTCCGAGAGTTCTACTCGTCATCGGACTTCCATTTCCTAAAATAACACAGGAAGATCGAATTATAATTCAATTCTACTCCAAAATATATAACATAAAAGAACCACTATTACGCAAGTCTCTGAGTCTAAGCAGCATGTTCTCAGCGCTTATTCAGACGATTGGTAGAATCGGAAGAAAAGAAAAAGGTTTTGCTATTATCGTTGACGATCGAATTCTTAACTTTAATTTAGGCATACCAGTCTATAATAACCTCGATCAGTTAGTTGCTGATGTTAGATCTTTCCTTGTGAGTTAAGGAAAGATTTAACAGTATCGGATATTATTTTTTCTAGGATATCCTTAGAAATCTGTTGTATACCATTTAGTTTATCTGCAAGTTGCGATGCAAACATAGTCAATTTTTCTTTATCGGATCTCTCAATAGTTTCTATTACGACAAAACTATCTCCATGTCGTTCTCCATACTCAAATTTCTTCATAATAAGAAAAATATCATTGGAGAGATTTGTCGCTTGTGAGGATAATTTAATAAACTCCGCCGACTTTCCTGCAATTCCAAGCTCGGTAACAAATGCTGGGTTCTTGAGCAGTCTCTTTATAAAGGCGGTTCTATTAATAAACGCCTTTAAAATTAATCCAATATCGGGATCGAATAATATAACACTAAGACTTTTTAATCCAAGCATAAATAAATTCCTAAATAACTCTTTATCGTAAGCTAATACAAAAATATCTTCTACCAAGAGTTCATCATTGTCGCTAATGGAATCGACTATCGCCTTTTTTACATTATCTATCTGTGAAAGAAATGATTGTACCCTTTCCAAATTTACTTTGTACATCTCACCAGTATTGGATAAATCTTCAAAAATTCCGAGTTCAACTCCGTTTTCTAATAATTTTTTCACTGCCGGAAAATCCATACCTAACAGAGTTCTGATTTCATAAGGACTGAAAACACCGAGATCTACAGCATGAGCAATTAATCTTATTTGCATGACTATATCGAAAGTTTTTCTTATTTCTTTTTGTGCTGGTTGTACGTTATCACGAATCTCTTCACTTAAGAATTGATTTTCATCAAATTCCAAAAGTTTTTTAACCTTATCTTTTTCGGTGTGTATGGCGATTTTCTTACGTATGATATTATCTATTAATTTATTTGCAAGTTTGTATCCTAAAAAGATAGCTAGGCAAACACCAGTTATACTTAATGATATGATCAGGAGGAAGTCCATAGAGCGTCACTCCTTTTCTGGAGTTCTTTTCTTAAATATCGAATCCTATAAATTGCAAAGACAATAAATGAAATTGCAAATGTAAGTGCGAATAATGCGCTTACTATAAATACCCAGTCCATCTCCGTTTCTCTTTGTATTACGTGTATTTTAAGGATCTGCCGGCCAATATTTCCTGCCCGATCTATAGCTAAAATTTCTATTATGTATAGCCCCGGATTACCTACTGTTATATTTAGGTGTCCGCTACTAGAGCTTAGATTACCTTCCAGACTACCATTAACTAAAATTAAGATCTGCCTTATACTGCTCGTGTTATCTGTTGCATTAATATTAACTGTAATGACTCCGGGATAAACCACAGATTCATTTTCAATTCCAGTTATCATTACTGTTGGTGAATCTAGATCTATGGTAACAACAATAATCTTGTCGATAGAATTACCAGCTGCATCTATTGCTCGAATTAAGATTTCATGGGTTCCAGCATCCAATTCTAAAGTTTTATTAATTAAGGTAGCTGATTCTGCAAGTACTAATTGTTGATCGATAATAACTCTAATTTCTTCGATATAAGTAATATTATCAAATGCTTCAGCTAGAATTATTACAGCCTTACTATTGACAAAAGAATTATTTACCGGCTTATAAATCGTAAGATTAGGATTTGAAATATCTATCTTTATGGTATGCTCTTCTTTCATCGTGTTTAGACCAAAATCCCAAGATATAATAATTATTATATGTGTTCCTTCGGCCAGAGATGTATTTATAATGATGTTAGAGTCTGATCCGTTATAGACCAGTAGATCATCAATGAAAACCGAGCTAAAGTAAACTAAATAGTTATCACTCACTGAAATATTAATTCTTTGATCTATCTTGCTGGAAATTTCAGGAATGCTAGTATTGATAATTGGAGGCGTTCTATCTATAATTATTGTGGCATTTATCTTATAGTAACGCGAAGCTGTATCATTGATGAAAAATATAAAAACATATTTTCCTTCTTCCAATTCTGTATCAAGTTCCATAGAAGTAGCATAATATCCTGAATTTACGTGAGTTATATTCAAATAATTCCCAATTTGAATAAGTAAAGTATCTAATTTTGTATCATCCTCAAGAGTGAAATTTAGTTCTACTTTTGAGCAATTAGTAATAAATGCGCTAAGAGCTGTAATATACCTCGGCTTTCTAAGAGTTGCTGCTGGATTACTTGCATCCCCGATGCCGATAATTAAGCTCACTTGCGTATTATTATCTACCTCGCTGAATACTAGACAGTAAAGTGTATTGAGCTTTAGGCTAGAAATTATAGCTTTACCATGAGAAAAATTATAGGATCCAAGCAGTGAAAGATTTTCATCAATAATCTCCAGCGAAGTATTAGTGAGTATCACAAACTCTGTTGCCATTACAAGGGATTTATTATCGATTGCAAGATCTTGGATATTACCTTGTAGATCTACGAGCAAAAAACTCGTCTCGTTTATAAACACAAATCTAGTTTGGGTCATGTTAAGATTTTCATTAATATTCCCTATTTCTACTACAAAACTTTCATTCCATACAGTATTATTTCCCCAAAAAACTCTTTTTTCAACGATAAAGCGATTCATAGGCGAATCAAAAAGATATTCTCTAGCATATACTACGATTCCTATGGCTTTAGAATCTTCCTTATCTAAATTCATAACCATGATTTTTGCATGGATATCATAGTTGTTAGCGCCAGAACTTAATGTATACCAATTTTCAGCTGTAATATTGATGTACCTTCTTGCGAATACAAAAAGAGCCTCCCCTTCAATCTTTATATGTTCTATTGTTAAATTCATATAACCTCGATTCTGGGAAATATTAAAATAGGAATATACGAACGTAGATTCATTAATTTTCCTAATTGAGATCGGTTCTCCGATAAGATTCTTATGATAGTAAAAATTGTGTGTTTTATTTCTCAAAACTAATGTTCCATTTTTAAAGCATAAAGCCACAATATTCTTTTTAAAGAACATTTCTACAGAGATTAAATTCTGCTGATACACTCTGTCATTTACCTTTTTAGACATATAATCATAAATCACTATAGTCTGATTACTTAACCAAATGTACGCGCCATCTGAGGCTATTCTTCCATGGATAATATTTCTAGAAGGCACAGAAATATTTAGGATAATGCTTCCATTTGATGTAAGTAGTATGGCGCGATGTTTCGTATAAATTAACATGCGTTGTGGTGTTAAATCGTACATTGCGGGATTTATGAGATATGTTCTATAGTTCCAACCATTATTAGTAAAATCGAAAATAAGAAGCATACCATATTTACTTATAATATACGCATTTTTCTTACTGTTAAGATCTACAAAGGTATCATTGTCTATTACGTTAGATGTTATAGAATTATTCTGCACATCAATTACGTCAGCAAAATTTTTGTATATCGTTAGGATTTTTTTCCTTTTACATATGGCTATACTGCTTTTTCTAGAGATTACTCTAGTCGACGAATTGCTGGAGAAAAATATTGATAAATCTGTTATATTTCTCATGAAAATATCGGATTGATTATCCATGTCAATGTCATCGCAAATCTGTATGAAATCAGAATGTAGATAACTCTTTCGCCCCTGAGAATCTATCGATAATATTGATAACACACTAGTTACGTTAGTTGCATTTAAAATGTATAGCTTAATGGCAAAGTTTGGATCGCCATTAAAGGTATATATAGCATTCTGATCCAACCATGTTCCGTTTGAAAACCACAGAAATGGAGTACTAGCCTCTTTTATGATCGAGTTCGATATTTCTAGAGAATTAGTATCTAATATTCCAACAAAACTTTTCTCATAACCAAGATTATCAGTGAAGTTTCCAAGTATATATAACCTTCTATCGACAAAGAGAACATCACCTACGCGAATTTCATAGCTTTCGGAATCAATTTTTATTGTCGCATTTGCCTCAGTAATGCCAGAATTTAAGCCAATTATACCGATTTCATTAGTACCGTAATTCCATAGAAAAACTATAGATTCGCCATTTTCATCTATTCCTACGTCTATATATGAATAATTTCTTGCTGAGGAAATTACTGTTGCGCATGTTCCATTATTCTCGATAATTTCTACTGTATTATTATTTAGTCTAATAAGTTCTTCAGCACCATCATCATCGAAATCAAATGTTGCATATTTACCTCTATTTTGTAATTTTACTCCATTTATAGGAAAGATCAGCATATTCTTTGAAAGAAATACAGGAATGAATTCATGATTTTCTTGTTCTAGTATGTAAAATTTCTCAATAGGATCATAGATATCAATAACTTTACGCTTAAAAAAGCTTCTAAATAGTATTCCAGAGTTATTCGAAGTTTCCACAATAAGGTCTGGATAGGGATTTTCTGCCTCAGTATCCGAAATGAGTTCATTATCATCAACGATCTTCGTCATATTCCTTACTGATATTGATTTATTCATATCGTTGTTTATTGCATTAACATCATCTATTATAAGGATCCCTGAACTGCTAAGTAATATGATAATGAGAATAAAGAAAGATTTACTGTGCATATCCGAACTACCTTCTAGTCAGTCGCTATTAGTAAGACTCAACAAGGTATCTATAATAACATCAATTCTTTTGCTCTTTTTTAATTCTTATTGAAATCCAACGCTTATTCTTTCTTAAATTCTAGAATTTAGAAACTCATATTTAATAGCAGATTGATTTCGTTATTTTATAAACAAAAATTAGAAGAATAAATTAATTTTCGGGGCGGTTTAATATATTTCTTTCTTCTTAGCCCAAACTTTATTTTTAAGTTCATTAAACAAACTTACTTCACGATGATGCCATTCCTTAAACTCTTCCGGTGTTCTCGGATAATTACCATAGAGTGCATCTACCCTTTCCGCTAAACGAAATGCATCAAAAGCCTTCCAGAAAAAGCGTGGCCTAAGGACAAAATCCAGATTACTAAAGCTTAATTCTGCTAGATGTCCAAGATCCATTGAGAGCTTTTTAGGTATCTTTGAAGTAAAAGTATATAGTTCAGCGTCCCCCATGCCTTGAGCGAATATTCTTATTACATCAAGAATTGCTGAGTATTTCCCATAACTTGATAGATACTCTACATTATATGGCCAGAGATCTTCTATTGGAACAATCTCTTCCCTTGCTGTTTCTAGAGCCTTACGAATATTCTTTGCCGCGATTATCGCAGCATTTATGCAACCAGCGATTCCACCCCCAACAATGGGATTTCCCTGGCCTGCGGATTGTCCCACTAATACAAAGCCGCTATACACTAGTGAAGTTAGTGGACGTCTAGTTACGAGGTATCTCGCTTCGGTTGAAACATTTTTACCCTCAAGAAATAAAATACCTTTTAACAGCTTTGTCCGTTCCTGTAATCTGAGCTCAAAACCTCGACCTAACTGGATTCCAATACCAAGCCGAACCAATCTGTCACTAATTGAATGATACCAAGCATATGCACCTGGAGCAATATCAGATCCAATAAATACGTGAAGTCGGTTATCAGAAATTTCCTTCTGTCTTAGAAATTCCTCGACATAGGTATAAACTAAATCATCTTCATCAATTATTGCATCTTCATATAAGTTTCTAAGCTGCTTTCTTAAGGTTGCTTGTGCACCAGTAGCATCAACTGTAATTCTAGCAGTTAATTTATTTACTCTCTTGCCTCTAAGACCCACACCAAAAACACCATTTGAGGATATATCTAATTTCATTGCAAGATGTTTATCTATAACTCGTACATTTGAGTCTTCTAGTAGGTTTACTATATGCTTACTAAGATCTAGTCCATCTAGAATCACTAGGTTCGTTTCTATCACTGATAATTCTTTTCCCTTAGCGTCCTTTATACTTATCTCTTTTATATTATATAACTCCTCCTCATTAATATCCAATCCTAATAATTTAAGCGTCTTTGGTTCCACTAGGGTGTGTTTTAATTGATTCCAGAAATCTTCCTTTCTAGCTACATCAATAAGACCAATATCAAAACCTTCTTGACCTAGATATGATGCGAGAAGAGCTCCAGCTGGGCCAGCTCCGGTAATTACAACATCCAGATCCGGCTTTAACGCCACACAGATTCACCCTCGAAATTCCACTCCGTACTGTCTTGTGTATATTTTTTTCCAGAGAAAATACTTGTATAAAATGACGCCCGAAAGCAGACCTCCTAAGTGTCCAAAATGACCCCAAATATCAAACGGAAATGCAAGTATGCCGAGAATTAATTCGACTAGAGCGATCATATAAAGTAAGTTCTTGGCTTTTCCTTTATATGGGATTATGATAAACGGTGGTAGGAAAAAGAAAAAGATCATTTCTGTATTTGGTCGATCCATTGCTAGGACTGAGAATAATCCAAGTATTGCCCCAGAAGCACCTAGATAAAGCGTATCCATAAGAAAGCCTGCACGAGGGTTTATATAAGGTAATGTTATTGCTGCTAGGAGTGTAAGCAATGCTGCTGAGAGACCACAAATAATAAAAGTTAGGATATAATCTCTCGATCCCAGCCAAGCTTCGACATACCGTCCAATAAAATATAGTACTATAGCGTTTGAAAGTAAATGTATTAAATTAGCATGTATAAACATATAGGTGAAAATGGTCCATACAAATATGCCTCGTATTAATAAGAATGGAACAAGACCTAGATAGATGTAAATGCTATCTATACTGATATTAAATAACCAAGAAAAAGTATAGCTCATAACGAATAATATTACAAATACCATCAGAATTATTTTCGTTATAGGAAAGAACAAAAAGAATCGCCGAATCTGAGCCGATAACGAGTGTGATGCTCTTCTTCTAATTCCACTAGGACCATACCAATCCGTATTATCAAAATTCATAATAGATCCTTCCAGAAGACCTTATTATTAGGCGTCTTAAAATAATTAAATTAAAAAGTAATTTATAGCCAGAATTTAGGAGCTTATTTGCTCTTTGCTTTTACTTTAATTTTTTTCCATTCAGTATAACCACATCGCCCACAGCTCCATCGATCTTCATGCTCAGCAAGGAAGACCCCAGAGCCACATACTGGACAATATTTTCTCAATCTCTTGACAGCGGTTCCTTCTACTTTGAAAAGCTTCGATACTAAATATGGCTTCTTTGTTCTTTTTTTCTTTTTACCTGCTCTTTTTTTCAATTTTTGTTTCTTCTTAACTTTTTTACCCAAGCTCTTCTCCTCCCTATAAATTTATACTCTATTTTTCCAATATTCCATTTCTAATTAAAATATGCCTAGGTTCAATTTCCAGCAATTTGTCTTTACTCTCATATACAAAAATCTCAGACTTAGCATCATTAACTCCGAAACTCGTAATAACTCTACGCACAACTACCCGCTCAATCGGTACGCCTAGAAGTTCTGCTGCCTTCTCTCGAATTAGTTTTCTATTTGGGGTTCCCTCATCCTTATGTCTAACCATAAAGGTGTATTCAATACGATATAATAATTTGTTTTCTCGTTTGTCTATGATCTCAAGTTCCATGCAAACACCTTATCGTCAACTCATGTGGATTTTTATTATCTTCGATTTTTAGTATAGTTGTATATTTAATTAGTAACTAAAAATTCTGTGCAACAATTTATAATTTATAAGTATTTTATGTCATCAAAATCCAAAGATGTAGATCAACCTCGGTGTAGCAAAATGATCATAGAAGGCGTTCAAAAGATATCACCAGCGAAATTTTTTGCAAGTAATAGAAGTATTGCGGGCTTTGGGAACCCAGCAAAAGCATTATATACCTCTGTGCGAGAGCTTGTAGAAAACGCTTTGGACGCTACAGAATCAATGAACGTCTTACCATATATAAGAATTCGCCTTAAAAGGCTTGATGAAGAAGAATTACAGAAAATTGTTGGAATTCCAATTCATTTGACGAAAAAACTGGAAGAATTATCTCAAACTAAGCAAAAGAATAGGGAGAAAGAGAAAAATGATAATGAAATATTCGAGTTAGTAGTATCTGATAACGGAATTGGAATGAAATTTAAAGAGATCCCTGTACTTATGGGACAGGTTTTAACATCAACGAAATACCAACTAATTCAGAAAAGGGGGCGCTTTGGTTTAGGAGGCAAAATGGTATTTATTTATTCCATGCAGGAAACAAATATGCCCGTCGAAATTTGGAGCGCTAGAAAAGAGGATATCTTTGTTTCGCATTATATTCTTAAGATAGACCTTGAAAGAAACGAGCCTATAATTATTTTATCTGAGAAAATCAATAAAAAGAAGTTTAGAGACCCCTGGGGAAAGGAATTCTCTCATGGAACGATCATTAAGGTCTATGTACTCGGGGATTGGCAAAGATCTCGTAAATTTATAATGGAGTATTTTAAACGCATGGCAATTATAACGCCTTACGCGACTTTTATATTTGAGGATCCTAACGGAGGATCTCATGTTTTTGAACGTGTAGTTGAAGAGATGCCCAAACCACCAAAGCCTACTAAATATCATATGCAAGGTATAGACTCCCAGGTTCTCTTGGAGTTATTAAAGCGTACTAAGAAAAAAAACATACTCTCGTTTCTCATTACCGAGTTCCAAAGGGTGGGGAAAAAAACAGCGTTATCCTTCCTGGAGTTAATAGGTATTAGTCCAAATACTCCGATATCAAAAATTCGTAACAATGATAAATTAATCGCAACTATCGTAGAAGCTGCCAGGAAATTTAATTTCATGAGTCCAGATTCTAGTTGTCTCTCACCTATTGGTGCAGAACTTCTAAAAAAAGGTATTTCTAAGGTTCTTAATCCAGAGTTTGTAAGTGTAATTAGTAGAAAACCATTTGCATACAATGGACACCCTATGATTGTAGAAATCGGAGTTGCTTATGGTGGTAACATTGCCCCAGGGATCCAACTTTATAGGTATGCCAATCGAGTACCTCTCCTCTATAAAACAAAAAGCGATGTCTCTTGGAAGGTAATTGAGGAAATTGACTGGAGTATCTATAAGATAAAACGCGATGAGACTCCTTTAGCCATCTTTATATCTATAGTTAGTACTAAGATCCCTTTCTCAGAAACATCGAAAGATTTCATAGATGATGTAGACATTCTTCATCGCGAAATTAAATTAGGCATTCAAGAAGCTTTACGGGATATTCGTTCATATATTATTAAGAAGGAGAGAATTATAAGAAAGACTAAGCGAAGAGAACTGTACTCTAGATACGCAAGTAAATTAGTTAGAAGTCTAGTAAGCATCGCTAGAACAAACCACGTGTTAAAAGATTCCCCAGAAATTACCGAAACCAATCTTTTTGCAGCTTTAATGGATTTAATTGATAGGAAAATGACAGAAGAAACTATTGGAATGCCAAAAGAATCACCTAAGGTTAAAAAAGAGAAATTAAATAAATCCGGTGACCTTATTGCCGAATCAAATTAACACCTATAAAAATCGCCAATTTTTCTTAATAATTGTGGCTAGCAACGCGTTCATATACCTCAGAAATTTCGAGCTCCCAAGGGATTTTATCGCATATAGTGGTCATAAGAACCTGAAGCGAAAACCCGGTGAAATCGAGACTCTTATATATGGCGCCTCAAATTCTTGGTTAAAGATTATTAACTCAACTTTCTTAATTACATCTCCAGACTTACTAGATATCTTTAAGCATAAAGAAATACTTGGAGACTTTTCCTGTATCCCGTATATACAAGGAGAACTTAAAAAAGACTACATAGAGATTTATAGAGATCCTTTAGGATTTCATCCACTTTATTTTGGAAGATTACCTGACGGGTTTATCTTTGCACCACGAAAGGAATGGATTCAAAAAGTTGGATCCTCACCAGACAAAATAAATCCGAATGTAAAAATTTTTTGTGACTTTTACTCGATCAAATTTGAGAGGCATACAATACATCCTAAAGAGAATGCATCCGCATCCCCTAAAAAAGCAGTAAATCGTTGTATAAACACAGTAATAAAGAATCTTCATAAAGATTCTATGATTTCAATTATAAATTTTGTAAACTCTATTGAAACATTAATCATTACCCGATACTTTGTAGAGAGAGGCATTAAAAATATTGAGATCATATACCCATATACATCAGAGGGCGTCTCTAGAGAGCTAAAGAATGCTATTAATAGTCTTAATATGAACATACCCATAAGGTATCTAAAATTTAAGATTTCCAGAAGCATAATATCCGCGCTTTCTGAACTCATAGAAAGATCTCCATTTCAACAAATGATCTTCTCTGTACCATTATATTTAATTAGAAGAGAGTTTATGAATAGCCTAAGGAGACTTATAATTTATCCTTTATTGTATGGATTACGGGCGCCCATCGAGAATAGTATACCTTCTGAAATTTTGGAGACCGAATTTAAAAGTTTCTGGCCAAATTATTTTATAAATCCATTCTTATGCGATACCCAGCAACAGTTGAATTATATAGTACGGAATCCTGATGAATATCTCCTCAGGCTGTGGACTGATGCTTCATTGCCAGAAAAATTTTATTATCACCTTAAAGACATTGATATAAGAACTTTTAACGACCATATAAGATTATTAAATTTATAAACTACACCAAAGCTTAATAAGGAATAAATAAAAAAATTTAAGGCATATTCATTACTATTATCGAATATCTTCTAATAACTAAAGTAACTATTCATAACTAATTGTCTATAGATGATTAAGATGCAAGTTTTTTGTGATGTTTGTGGCGCAATAATGGTCATTAAAGAGGAAAAAAAATCCTCTATTATCTACAAATGTCCAATCTGTGGTCATATTAAGGAGGTTAAGAGATCAAATAAGGAAAAAAAGACGGAGGTTTCACTCGTTGTTGGCAATCCCAGATCTGCAAGTTCCGATGCCGTAATCGACGATACTGAAGCTAAAAAATCAGGTGCTCTGGTTTCAGTAATTTGTCCTAAATGTGGATATGATAAAGCATATGTTGTAATAATGCAAACTCGAGCCGCCGATGAACCACCTACTAGAATCTATCATTGCGCTAGATGTGGTCATACTTGGAGGGAATATTCATAAATCTCTCTTTACATAAAATAAAAATATCAGTTCTTCTCTGAATCAGGGGAATATCATAATGCCTTGTGAGCCCATTTATTTTAAGCGCGACGCAAAGAGATTCTTTTGCAAAGATGAATTTATTAGGTACTTTGAAAAAAAAGTAATGAGGACAATAAATAAATGGCGAATGCTCAGAAGAAATAACAAAATTGCAGTTGCGGTCTCTGGCGGAAAAGATAGTATGACTTTGCTCCATGTTCTATACAAAATAGAACAGAAATTTCCTAGTCAACTAGTTATTGTACACTTAGATGAAGGTATCGCCGGATATTCTGATATTGCCGGAAAACTCGTTAAAAAAATTGCTGAAGAGCTTAATATTCCACTATATTCTGCAAGCTATAAGGAACTTTTCAATTTCACCATAGATGAAATCGGCCACATGTATAAAAAGAAAAAAATGTTAGCACCATGTACTTTCTGTGGTGTTTGGCGCCGTTGGGGCCTTAACTATCTTGCTCTCAAGGCCGAAGCGGATAGATTAGCAACAGCACATTGTCTTGATGATGAAGCCCAAACGATTCTTATGAATGTTTTGCGTGGAGCATTTAAGAATCTTTTAAAGCTGCAATTATATCCGAAAAAGGCTCCAAATATCGTGCCCAGAATTAAACCTTTTAGGGAAATTCCAGAAAAAGAGGTCGTGCTATATGCTACATTAATGGATATTCCATATGTAGATATCCCCTGTCCATATGCACGATTTGGTCAGAGATGGGATATTCGTACTTGGTTATATGAACAAGAAATGCAATATCCAGGGACATTATATAACATTCTAAGTTTTCATCGACAATTGTTAGAATCTTTTAAAAATATTGAGATGCAAGAAGAGGTAAAAAAATGTAAAATTTGTGGTTATCCTTCGTCTAGTGATATATGTAAGGCGCATCAGTTGAAACAATATCTACTAGAGAGCAAAGAGGATTAATATTACCTCTAAAGAAAAGGAAAAGTATGTTTCTATTATATGATGATTTATTTATATTTACAGAGATCTCGCTATCTCGTTCAACGTGATTTATACTCATATGCGAAACACCAGATCTATAAATGACCTCGTAGAGCTTTACTTGATCATTACTGCTTCTTAGGCTAAGAGCTATATATTTAAGGCTTATTTGGTCTAAGAGTTCCTTTTGATTTCTTGATTCTTCATCCCCATACCGATCTATAAGGGAATCTACTAGTCGCTTATCTTCGCCGTATGCTAATAATTGCCAGAGTAGCCCCTGGAAGAATTTTACCTTATACCGTCCAGTAGTATCATCGAAATATTCTGCTTCTTTTATACCAAACATCGGAGCATTCTTTTCTGCTATTTTTATCATCCAAATCGCTTTCAAGAGATCGACAAGATAAACTACTACATATCTTACATTATATTTTTTCATAATTGCGACTGCTTTTTCCTCTGGTAACATAAAGATAGATCCAACCACGCCCATTTGCGTCGAATTTGTTGTTGCATTATCTACTAGAACTGATACATTCGCTAAAACTCTAAGCCGATATCCATAATCCCACCAAGAGAGAACCACCGTACTTGGATCTGCATACGTTCTTAGATATTGAAAGACTTCATATTCATCGTTTGATATATCATAGCCTGCAGTTTCTTCAATGCTTTGAATCCCATGAAATACCGACATTGTTAAAATGAGACCAATAAGAGCATATGCTGCTACAGCCTCACCTCTTGGTAGTTTTGCTTCTCCAACGCGTTCTCTAATTGTTCGTATATGGTGAACTATCCATTCTCCTCTTAGAGTTAGGGCAAATGGTTCTAAGAGAAAATCTATTCCGATACCCGCTCCGATGACCATAGCAGCAGCGCCAACGACAATAAATCTAGCTATGCTCGAGGTGAAATAATATGATGTCAATAGAAATAGGCTGAAGAATATTCCCTCATTTCCTCCTCTTTCAAGTAGGCAATATATGCCCAACGGGGCTAATATCGCAGCCATGAATGCACCACTAAAAATAACAGACCATGCTGATGGTTGATTCTCACTCACGCTACTAAAAGTAGGCAAACTTTCTCTTAATATTGGATTAATAACACTTAGGAATTTTCCTCCTATTGTAGATAACATTCCTGTAGTAAATAGAAAAACAGTTCCAACAATGACGAATATTAGGCTAATAAATCCAAACTTTTTATAGACTTCCTTTGGATTACTTTTCGTTACTACCGCAAAGAGACGCCCTAATTCTATAATGGTAACTAGAAAAACAATCGCTAGTGGTGTGATTACATCTGCGCTTTTTAGTAATCCATAGTTTCGAGGTACTAAAATCATCATTCCAATACCAAGTACTACACTAGTTATATAGTTTAAGACCGAGGTGTGACTCAACCGACCGAGAAATATTAAAATAAGCACATATAGCGCATAGGCGTATATAAGGTACTTATAAGCACCCCAAGACCATCCTAGTAGTCCTAGAAAAACTCCAGAAAAAATTGAGCTTGTGATAGATCCCCGTTCGCCCCGAATATAAAGCCATATTGCACCTAACATTAGGAATAGGGCTATAGCTTCATTATCATAGAAGCCGGCAATATTTCTCTGAATTATTCCCGGCGAAAATGCTGCTAAAAATGCCGCAAAAAGCCCAGCATTATCGCCTTTAAGTTCTCTAGCTATTAGGAAAATAAATAGTACCGATATTGTGCCAAAAAGCACAGGTACCAAGCTAGCTACGGTCATAACATTGGTAACAATTCCAAATAACGAAACTATAATATGCAAAATTGCGCCAATAAGAGGTAATCCAATATATAATGATTTCCAAGCTCTAAGCCACGGATACCAGCCTTGAACATCATAACTTGTTAGAAATTCATATAATCCCTTCTCTTCTATAAAGATTGATGAGTAATATTGAATATATGGATCATATGCTCTAATTAGACATTGTCCTGTTTTTATAACCGGAAATAACCTTATTAAAATCGCTAATATTAGTATTCCTGTTAACGATAGAATTTTAAGCGCTGATTCTTTCGATATCTTAAACACTGATAGAAATAATTGAAGCCTTTCTTTCCAAGAGACCACAACAATCACCTAAGATTTCGCTAAATGGTTTTATGTTTAATTTTCTGATTGAATTAATCTTAATAAAACCTTTGCTAAATTTGTTGCTTTAAATTCATCTTTCTCTTTTCCCTTGTATAAATTCATCAAACCATTCTAACGCGATGTCATAAGGGGCATGTACTGGTGGATGCTTGAATGCAAATGCGGAAACGCTTATTAATGGTCCACCAACTTGTCTATTAAGAGCTATTTTGACTGCACGAATTACATCTACAAGGACCCCAGCAGAATTTGGGGAATCGTTAACCTTAAGCTTAAGTTCTATTGACATAGGAAGCTCTCCCCACTGTTGTCCTTCTATTCTCATGTAGCATACTTTTGTATCGCTCAAAGCTGGGACATAATCCGATGGGCCTATTTTTAGAGGAACATGATATGGTAACATTTTCTGCACTGCCTCAGTTTTTGATATTTCCTTTGAAGATAATCTTCCCCGTTCGAGCATATTATAGAAATCCAAATTTCCACCAATATTTAGCTGATATGAATTTAATATTTTGATTCCTTTATCTGCTACTAACTTTACTAACGTTTTATGAACTACTGTAGCTCCAACCTGGCTCTGTACGTCATCGCCCGCGACGGGAATTTTCGCTTCGGAGAATTTCTTTTGCCAATTCTCGTTGGAGGCAACGAATACTGGAATTCCATTTATAAAAGCAACCCCCGCATCTAATGCCGCCTGTGCATATGCTTTGGTTGCGTTCTCAGAACCAACAGGTAATAAATTAACAAGAATATCCGCACCGGAATCTCTGAGAACGTCTGCAACGTTAACCTCTGGTTCTTTCGACACAGGAACCAATTCTGATGAATATTTTCCGAGACCATCTAATAATGGTCCTCTTTGAACAGTAACATCAATTTTAGGTACATCAAAAAATTTAGGCGTATTATTTGGTGGTGCATAAATCGCTTCATTTAATTTTTTACCCACTTTTCTCTTATCAACTTCAAAAGCCGCAACAAATTCTAGGTCCCCTATATGATAGCCACCCAATCTTACCGCCCTAACCCCAGGAACAAGCGCATTATCGTCAACATTTCTGTAGTAGTAAACTCCCTGAATTAAGGCTGAGGCGACGTTACCAATACCTGCAATAGCAACTTTAATTTTTGACATACTAAAGCACCCAAAACAAACAGCATGTTAAACAATTTCTTTAGTTAAAAAGTTTTCAGAAAAATTATATGATTTGGAGGTGCGATGCATACCCACTCAAGATCGTACTCATTTATAGATCATTAGGCCAGACTCAGGTCATCTGCACCGCACTTTCCCCCATAGGTACTTCCTAAATATATTGGATCAATAACAGTTATGTTGTGAAAAGAAGAGAAAAATTTTATGTAATATTTCTAAAAAAGTTAGAAAGGCTATCTCTCAAGAATCTTCTTTAAATCTGACACACGATGACCGGATCTACCACGAACGACATATTTTATTTTAACTTCTTGTTTAGCAGGTATTTCTGGTATAACCCATTTAAGTAAAAGTCCATCACGCATTTCATCTATACTCTCTGGTGCTGGTTCGGCTCTTTCTTCGACATACTCGAAGGTCATCGGTATTTTATCATAGAATTCATAGTTATACTCTGGTAAATCTCCATCGTTTTTAAGAATTGCTACTACAACATACTCGCCTTCCTCTTCCGCTGGAAGGACCTCTTTAATTTTAATAATCTTTCGTACAGCTTCAAGCGTTTCTAGTGCCGGTACCTCTTCTAGCTTAATCGTCAGCGGTTTTGTTTCTGCCGTCATTGAAATATCCGCCTCCGCTGGAAGTCTATAGGTAGTCCCCGGTTTCGGATCGGCTGATGCCATTTTATATCTTAGAATAATAGCATCTCCTTTTATGATTGATTCTCCAAATGTATTGAAAAATCCATATAATTCTACCGTCAGTAAATGCTCCATTGACGGATCCTGATCGGATGGTTCTGTGTTAATCCTTGTAAGTTCTGTAGGAACATCTAATTCACCTTCACCCTTAAGCAAACTCACTTTGATATCAATGGGTCTAGGAGGCTTAAAGTCTGCAGGAATTGTATCCTTAATAAGAATTCGATCTACGCTTGCACTACCTAAATTTTGAACCTTTACGGTAACATCAATAGGTTCCTCAAGATGACCAGCCAATTGTTGTTCTGTTAATCCCTTGATATATGGTGGATGTAAAACTTTGACCTCCTTAGTTATTTTACCCCAAACCACTGGTATTCTGACATCCTTTATTTCGAAAATTCCCTCTATCACTTTATAGATCTCAGCCAGAATTCTCGTTTTTATCTCTACAGATAATTTTGGTTCTTCATCCGATTTTATTGTTATTGGGCCAATTTTAATAGTACTTTCTGGTTTTACTACAGTATATTCTGTAATTACAGTATCAAAGTCTCTTCTCCCAGGCATTCTTTTTTCTATAACTCCAGGGATTTCTTTACCACCCTCCTCCGGTGAAAGAATCGTTCCAATTATAACCTCTGCTTCAGCACTAACCTGAATTGGAGCCTTGCTCTGATTTTCGACAATTATATAAATATCCCAAACTCCTCTTTGTTCTGGTCTTTCTAATTTGTCTATATAATACCTCGTTTTAACTACTCCACGTACATCTTTGATTTCTATTCCACTAACTGTAGATTCCTCACCACGGTATGTATACTTGATAACCCCGCTTCTAAATTCATCTGGTGTCTCTGCACGTAGAACTAACTTAATATATTGTTCTATTTTATCACCCGAATCTAGTTCAACGTCACTCCAAGTAAGCTGCCCATCGTCTACAGTTAATGTCCCTCTTTCGGGTGTAGGAATCTCCTCTGCTCTTATTTGGTTCGGTAAAAGTTTCTCCATTGCTAATTTAAATCGTCCTCGCCAGTAATTTATCACTTTATATCTAGTGTTAAGAGGAACATCTACATCTTTTAGAGCCATAGGTTTTGGTATATCTGGAGGAAATCCGAGATCCTCCTCAAGCTTAATTACTATTGGGACATCAGTAATCGCATATGCTATGCTCGTCGCTTTACCTTCCTGATATTCCGGAACATAATTTACAAGAAGTTTCTTATCTAAGCTTGTTTTTTCGATATTATCTAGAGAGAGCTCAAGGTCATAAACTGGTGCGCCTGTCTTATTATATATAATTATTTGCCCATTAGAGTCAAATTTCTCCTCTTTCCCCTCATGAAGTAAGGTCCCTTCTTGTTTTTCATATATTAGGATTATCAAGCCTTCTTTTTCAGTTAGATCTATTATTGACATCGGCAACACCGAGAATTTTTTTAAAAATTTAAAAACATGTGTTTTACATTAATCAAATAGTTATATAAGTTATGACAGTATTCTATAAATAAAAAATATTATATAAAATATCCTCTAATAGATTCTTTTTTTTTACCAAATTTAATACTATAAAATAAGGATTTTTTGTTTTACTCATTATACTTAGAAATTAACTGCTATCCCTTTTTTCACCCAAAGATAATAAAATATAGAAGAATTAGTCCTGACAATAGCATAGGAATTGGTAGTGCTGGTAGAGCTGTTTTTTTCTCTCGAGATTCCGAAATTTTAATCGATACAATAATTGTTGCAAATGCGCCGATTACCGTCATGATGGCGACGTAAATCATTGCGCTGAAACTGAAATATGCCTGTGAATAACTTATCGCTAATGAATAAAAGAAAATATCCCCAAGCCCCAAAATCATTAACGACGTCTGTTTTTCCTTTTTAGCAAATTCTGCCCCGATTTCTTTCTCTTTTTCCTCTAAGGCAATATTTATTTCTTCAGATAGCTTTTTAAGAGGGCCATAGAATACTGTAAATAGATCATAGAGACCAAATCCAAGCATTAAAAATAGTGGTGTTAATTTCCCTGTATACATTCCTAAGATTGCACCAGCCCAAGTTCCAGTAACTAGTAGAAGAGGATTTCTAATTTTTCTAAACCTGTTATGGGAAAGAGCTAGAATCGCTAATAGAAAAAAAACCAGAAATGTACCATCTGATATTATGTTAAAGATAAATACAAGCGACTCAAGAGAGATATTTACTTGTAGAGCAGATACAAATAGAGCCATGATTATAAGAAACCAAATTGGGATAACCATTGATGCCGTACTACCGCACGCTAGACCCAAAAGGAACATTTGAAGTATCATTAAAACATTAAGTCTCCGATGCTTTAGGAGAAAGTATATTATTACTGAGAAAATTCCAGTTATCAATAGATAGAATAACAAATTATAGAGTGCCGCAATTTCTCCTATTGAACTTTCTCGCCAGATAGCTCCTTCTTCGCTTGGCTCTATAAACATAGCAAGCGAATATGCTGAAAGTATAGAGATTAATACGGTTGCTGTTATTACAAGGGACATCTTTATTAATTGTTTTTCTTTATTCTTTGAGTAAAGGATTATTGCTGGCAACCAATTTAGAAACCTTTGATTTTCCTCATCAGACAGAAAAGACACCTCGGTGATTTTATGGAGACTCTCAATAAGTTAGCTAATTCTAGAAAAAGTAAAGCCATTAAACTATTAAAAAAGTATGATTTCGACTCTTGGTTGATAATTTCCTCAGGTAATGACCCCAACCTTGAGTATCTTCTTTGTACTAGACCATACAGCACTACTGTAGCTCTATTGACAAGAGATGAATTAATTGTTTTAGGTAGTAGTTTAGAGAAGAGTATTATTTCCATGCCTCATGTGGATACGGTCATGACATACTATGGCACAAAAGAGCTTATCTCAAAACTAATTGATTTAATCGGACGTGCTTCTCTTGAAAAAGTACTAATTAATAATGCTCCACTACTGAAATCTAGTCATGCTGCAAAGATTCTTAGTAGCCATGAAAAGCTTTTGAAATCAATAGGTATGCTATATGGTACTAATTTCTCTGACTCGCATAATTTTGTTTTCGAACTACGTAGTACAAAAACAAATGAAGAACTTTTAGCCTTAGAATCCGCTGTAAAGTATACAATAGAAATAATAGAGGACATCTTCGAGAATAAAGTTAAAATCGGAGTTTCAGAAAGAGAAATTGCTGCTGAATTTTATCGAGAATTTTTCTTGCGGGGAACGCCTGCATTTGATGTCATTGTAGCTTTTGGCGAACACTCTGCCAATCCTCATCATACAGTATCCGATAAAAAACTTCGTTTAGGAGAAATTGGATATGTAGATGTGGGTCTAAAATATGACTTTATGTGTTCTGATATAACGCGAGTTTTCTTCACAAGCAATGCACCAAAAGATGCAAAAGCAGTCTATAGTACAGTAAAAAATGCTCAAGATGGAAGTATCGCTATAATAAAAGCGGGTGTTAAAGCTCGAGATGCTGATAAAAGAGCTCGAGAGATCATTAAGGAGAACGGATATGATGATAAACTCTTTTCCCATGGTCTTGGCCACCCAATCGGTGTAGAGGTTCACGATGTTGGACCTATCTTGAGTTTCCTCGCATCACCAACAGCAGTATTAGATGAAAACATGGCTGTTACAGTAGAACCTGCACTTTACTTTGAAGGAAAATATGGAATTAGAATCGAAGACGATATTATTGTTCTTTCAAATGGAGTAAAACGTTTAGCTCGCTCTCCTGAGGAGCCCTACGTAATATCATAAAAAATAAAATAACTGTATAATCTGTAAAGGAGATTAAAATTAATATTAGATTACATATGGATAAATTAAAAATAAGAATGAGGTGTATTACGTGACTGAAAGTTCTATAACAATTGCTATCCCGGACAAAGTCATGGCTTTCATTAATGAAAAGGTTAGTGAAGGATATTTTTCTTCCATTGAAGATTTTATTAAACACGCAATATATTTATTGTCTGAGCTATATGGACTTCCAGGAACCTCCATAATTGAAAAATTATTAAATAAACTACAATTATCAACAAGTATTCAGGCAACGGAAAGCAGGCTCTCTAAAGAAGAAATATATGTTTTGAGTCTATTTGGAAATAATACATTTTTATATAAGGAAGAAATATATGCGAGAGCCCTAGGAGATGCTATGCGAAGAAGACAAAAACCATATAGTAAAGAAAAAATCATGGAAATTGTAGATAGTTTAGTCCAAAAAGGAATTTTAGAAAAAATAGAAAAAGGACCAAATATTATCATCAAGAAACTTGAGCGATGAGGCTGAGATTAATGAATAGAAACAATCTATTGCTGTTATATACGAGTATTCTACTTATATCCGCTTTTTTAACAAACGGAACGATAATAGTTCATAGTAAAAATTCCGAAAATATAAACCTACTACAAATAGACGATATAACCGCGATAATTACTACTAATGATTCATTTATAATTGAGGGGGAGACTATCGAGATCTATTTAATCATAAAAAATCCAACATTATGGAAGCTTTATAATCTTTCATACACGATGACCATTCCCCATAAGGATTCACTTGAGATTACTTGGGTGGAAAATACTTCAGATAAACAGTCATTTTATGATGAGAATGAAAATGATATACTTCTAAGATCTAATATTTCAATAATTGAACGAAATACAACTTTAGTTCTGACATATAGAATTAAATTCCTAGATGAGGGAATTTATGAAATAACATGCTCAGACTTAATATTTACAAAAGTTCTTGGAGAAATTAAGGAAGCTGACTCGATTTCTGGTCCAGATATTGTCTTAACTGTAAATAAAATTCGAGCCAAATGGATTCCACCGGAAGGAAATATACCCTCCGATCATATATTGCTCATAGGAACGATAGTATTACCACTTGTTTTTCTCTTCTTGTCTAATAAAATTCATAAAGTTGGAGGAGCCTAAATTTAATGTGATTTTCTCTCATATTTTTTTAAGGCGTCTCTAAGAATAGGACAGATATTAAAATCGCATGGCATTGCTTTCTTATTGCAGTATATCTTGGGTGGTATGAATTCCTTAAATTCGGCAAAAGCACAATTTACTTTAAAAACGTCCCAAAAAAGATAAATAAGTGTTTTTTCCAAGTCTTTTTTCTCGAATTTTGGCGGCAAAAAACCTAGCCTAACTAGAGTTATAATATTACTGTCATATGACAAGAGATTATTCCTCCCCACCAGTTGCTCCAGCTTCTCTTTTAACCTTGAGAGAATCAAATAACAGATCAAATTTTTCTGTATCATAAATTTCAGATATAATCCTTTGCTCAACCCGCTCGCAATTTGGACAGATAAGTCTTCTATTTTTTTTGATCAATGACGCACCGCATATACTACACTTTGCAGAAACAACACCTAAGAGTCTAGAATCCAAGCTTAATGAATATGGTGGATAGAAGTCAACGATGATTTTACCTAAGATTCTATCTCCAACTTTGATAAAATCACTTATAACGGGAACTCGCCTTCCAAGCTGCGAGATGTGCACTAACCCCGAAAAAGGTTCAATAAGAGGTGTAAATTTTCTGTCTTTAAACACAAAATATATTCGTACTTGAGCAATAGAGTTCGATACCGAAATTACTTCTCCAAGAACAATATCATCTTTTTTAAGCACGATTGGTTCCTTTAGTGGCACAACATAGATTATTTTCTTCTTCAGATTTCTCTTTACGACACCCACAATTGATGAATATATTTTATTTCCCACCTTGAATGTTCCTTTTCCGGTCCGAAGATCGTTTCCTTCATATATCAGAGTTCCCGGTAAGACTAATTCCTGATTCTTTATATTTTTATTTTGCTTCATTTTCGATCACTCATCCTTCTTCCTCATAGAAGACGACTTTTTCGCCTTTATCCAAGGCTTCTCGTAGTATTCTACCTAGTTTTCCTCTTTTACTAATTTTAACTTTTCCAGATTTACTTATCACATCCGCGAATATGAATCTTGATCCCAAATATGCTGATACTGGTTTTCCGGCTTGTTTCTTTCCAAAATCAAAGGTTAACACTTTTTTGCCCATTCGTATAACATATGGTAATGTCCCTTTAAATCCCGCTGGCTCTTCAGCAACCTTCTCTTCTGCACCATAAAGAGCCTCCGCTGCTGCCTTACTGATCGGAACGACAAAGGTTCTGTCTCCAAAAGTGTAAATCTCGTACATTGGCTTATTAGATATAAAATCAAAAACGACGACCACAGGCCTGGTTAAATCTTCGCTAAGCAGACCATGAGGCACTTTTACTGTTGTTTTTAACGCAAGAACGTTCTTAACTTGCCCTTCAAACATAAAAATTACAGTATCAATTATTGATGGAATCATGCCTAACTCGATCTTCCCAATAAATCGTTGGATGGCATCAATTGCTGTCGTTGCATGTACAACACCAACCATACCAACGCCGGCAAGTCTTAAATCAGCAAATAGCTGAAAATCTTCTGGATTTCTCATTTCATCGAAAATCGTATAATCTGGACGCGATAAAAGGAGAATATCATGAATTTCCTCTGGTGTTCCGAAGTTCTTGGAATAACTTGTAATTTCCTTGGATAAGATCATATCTCTCGGCGCCTCTATTGTTTTAACTATTTTATTTAAATCCTTATAGAATTCTGCCAACGCTTGTGCAAATGTAGTTTTTCCCATGCCCGGCGCTCCGGCAATTAAAATCCCCTCTGCTCTTGTCTTAAGTCTCTTTACTAGCCGATCCGGTAGATTATAATCCTTTAATTTTAGACGCTTAACAGGCCGAACTGCTGTTATCTCAATAGAATCCGAAAAGGGCGGTTTCGTTATTATTATCCTAAAGTTCTCTAACTGGATTATTGTCGAAGATGGGCGTTCAATTTCTATGAATGCCCGAATATCTGGTCTCCTTGCTTCCTCAATAATTTCTTTGACGATTTTTCGTATTTCTTCTTTACTAACGGGTTCCTCTCTTATAGGAACAAAAGTCCATCTTCCCGGTAAGCCTTTCTTAGCCATTGGACGAATTCCTTCCTTTATGTGAACAGATAGTGTGTTTTCGTCGAAGAAGTTTCTTAATGTTAATTTACCTTCTACAGCTCTTGGAGAGATTATCTTAGCCGTGATACCCATCATTTCCGCTATTTTCAGATTTATCTCTTTACTAGTTAGGAGTATTGCACCAGTTTTCTTAGCTATATTTAGAACCACTTCATCAATAGTAAGACGAGAATCGATATTATCAAAGACATACTCTATATCTGCACCATCTTTCTTTAGTTTCAATAGTGCATCTATACCAACAATACCATCTTCCATTCCATCTTCAGCCATCTCACGTAATTTCCGCAATACTATGACGGGGATTATAAATGTACTTTGATATTTGATTTTCTCAATGTCTGCGGATCGCAATGCTCCCGATAAAATAACACTAAGATCTAGCACGTACTTCTGCTTTCCACCGTATTCGGCGGCCTCACCAAAGCTCATAGTAATCACCAATATCAATATATAATGTACTATTAATTTTGGTTTCATTAATGAATACGATATCTAAATTTACCGAAACTTATCAAGAAAATCATATGAAAGAAAAAGATATATCAAAGCACTGTAGGAAAATTTGCTCCAGAGATTATTGCTCGACTCGACTCTTTCCCAGCGAAAATCCGATCGAGGCCGGAATTAAACAAACTATGAAGTCTATAATTGCATTCTCAATACGATCTTTAAGTACGTTGAAGAGATCTCCCTGAACCGCACCATAATTAAATACTAGCGATGTCAAATCTATTGGTAATGAGAATACGGCTAATATTGAAAAAAATACTACGAATCTTAGAAAGATCCCTTTGGCATTATCTGAGAGTACGCCAATTAATAATGCTCCGAATAAAAGTGCAATTAGTCCCATAAGATAATCCAGATCCTGAAGGCCATTTCTGAGAATTTCTAGAAAAGATAATATCATAACCTGTGATGCATAATTTATCCCCAAAGATCTTGTAAATTGTATTATAAAAGCAGATTTTATTTGAAGTAGTAAGTTCGTAAAGGATACTGCAACCCAAAAAATAAATGTCGAGTCAAAAATTGATCTCATTTTTGGCATTTACATCACTCAATACTAAAACTAAATTTTACGTTTTAATAAATATCTTGCCAAGTTGAGCAACAAATCGACATATTCGCTCTCAGTTCCAAGCTTCTTAGCTTTCATTAAAGTTTCTATACATTTTCGTGTTTTTCCACGAATGAGATAAATTATACCTAACTCTAGCCAAACTCTAGTATCCCTCCTGTTCATGCTGAGTACTGCAAGATATGCCTTCTCGGCCTCATTCCATCGTTCATTTAATAGTAAGGCTTTTGCTCGAGCATACCAACCTAATTTACATCCAGCATTAATTTTAAGAGCCTTATCAATATAGGATATACCACTCTCATAATCGCCAGCTCGTACTAAGGTTAGACCCAAGTTTAGATATGCTTCGAATCTATTACTATCGTTTTTAATTAATTCTCTAAAAATTCTAGCTGCATTATCTAGGTTCCCTAGTGTATACTCTATTTTTCCAAATATTATCTTTTCTTCATAGCCATTATTCAGCTGAATTGCTTCTTGGCCAAATTTCTTTGCTTCAGATATTCGGCCTAACGATAAGGAAATTAAGGCTAAATATGAAAGCATTTTTGCTTTTTCTAATGGTTCTAGCTTATTTTCTTTAATAAAATTGAGAATATCATTATATAATCTTTGTCTTACCGAGATAGGCAAGTTTACAACCAAATGCCCCTTCTTTTTTTGTGACAACCATCTTTGGATCTTGCTCCAATCTTCATCTTCTACTTCAATTAGTTCGCTTAATTTTTCTTCAAAGCTAGGTAAAAGTTCCCAGCTCGGGTTACATACATAAATAGATTCCTTCAGAAGTTCTAACATTGTATTTATTGATTCTCGTATATTACCCAGATTAGATAATAGGATTATTTTAAGAATATACAGTGATTCTATTAGCGTTTTATCCTCGTTTTTTCCTAAGTGCCTCAATTTTTCCTCAACTAACTTGAGTGCTTTTTTGTATTTCCCAGTTTTTAAGTAAATAATGGCGAGATTATTGACTGCTACTATGTTATCTGGTTCTCTTGTAAGTATCATCTCATACAGACTTTCGGCTTTTTCATAATCATATAAGAGAAAGCTCAGAAAACCCTCTAAAAGGGCCTCCTTGCTATCTATTGCATTGCTTTGCATCTCGTTCATAGGTTTCCCTCCGATTACTTTAGTTATTTCCGCGTATTAGATTCCTAGTAATTTAGCTCGTAATGCCTAGCATTAATTTTAGTAACCTTACATTCTCATATTAAGGACATACTGTCTTTTATAGATAATCAAAAATAGATAAAAGTAATATAGAGTTTTAGTATTTTATTTTCCGAAAATTTTGGAAACAGGGGCATTAGAAGTGATTACAATGAGAAAAATTAAGTACTTTGCCAGCGAATTATCACCAAAAATGGATGGAATGCGCGTAAGAGTAGCTGGATGGGCAACAAGAATAAGAGATCTTGGAAATATAGTATTTATTCGCGTTAGAGACAGAGAAGGCGAATTCCAGATTATATGTAAAAAGGGCGAAGTAGATGATTCTCTCCTAAAACTTGCAAAAAAGATTACACCAGCATCGGCAATAATAGCTGAGGGTATTTTACGAATAGCAAAGAACAAGGAAGGTTTTGAAATAGTTCCCGAAAAATTATATGGAAACATTGCCGATTCTCCGCTACCTATTGATATATTTCAGGAAACTACTGAATTAGATAAGCGCATTGACTATCGAACTCTCGATTTACGAATTCTAAAACATAATGCTATATTCAGGATTAAGTCCATTATTGCTAACGCATTCCGTGAATACTTACTAAAAAATGGTTTTGTAGAGATCCATACACCAGCGATTGGTTTATATGTTGCCGAGGGAGGCGCTAATGTTTTTGAGGTTAAATATTTCGATAAAAAAGCGTATCTAAGACAAAGTCCACAAATCTATAAGCAATTGATGACAGGAGCTCTTGAGAAAGTTTTTGAAGTAGGACCGGCATTTCGAGCTGAACCATCATATACAATTAGACATCTAACAGAATTCATATCTCTAGATGTTGAAATGGCTTGGATTCGAGATATCGAAGATCTTCTTGATCTCTTAGAAGATATTTTAATACATATCTTCAAGAGACTAGACGAATCTGGTAGAAAGTTCTTTAATATATTAGGAGTTGAACCCCCTAAAATTCCGAAAAAACCATTCCCAGTTATGAGCTATAGAGAAGCTCTTATGATACTAAATAATGAGGGGATACGTCTAGAAGGTAAGGATATTCCTCAGACCGGTGAAAAGGTGTTATGGAAGTTTGCAAAAGAAAATTATGATAGCGATTTTCTTTTTATAACCGATTATCCTTGGGAGATACGACCATTTTATGCAATGAAATACGAAAAAATTGATAATAGGTTAGAATATACTCCTACGAAGAGTATGGATCTTCTCTATCGAGGCATGGAGATAGTTACTGGAGGTCAGCGTGAGCATAGGTATGACGTCCTTAAGAGACAGATTATAGAAAAAGGGTTAAGACCAGAGGCTTTTGGATATTACTTAGACATGTTCCGTTTTGGAATGCCTCCTCATGGCGGCTTTGCTATTGGACTAGACCGATTGACAATGATGATCTTAAACTTATCAAATCTAAGAGAAGCAGTTCTATACCCCAGGGATCCAAATAGATTAGAACCCTAAATAAACATTTTTATTAATAAAAGATTTCTCACATACAAGGTTATTATGGTGATCTAATTGTTCTTCCTGACAAGAGCTAAAATAACTGTACCTGTAGAACCAAAATACTTGGATCCCTCAAAGGATCTTAACAATGTAGTACTAGACATCCTAAGAAAGACATTTGAAGGAACCGTAGTTGAAAATATAGGCTTAGTCATAGCAGTATTAGAGAGTAAAATTGGCGAAATTGGTAGAATTACTATGAAGAAACCAGTAGTTTATTTTGATGCTGAAACCGAACTACTAATTTTCAAGCCAATACGAGATGAAATCGTAGAGGGAGAGATTCTTGATGTATCTCAGACTGCAGTATATGTTAACTTGGGCTGTTTGGATGCCTTCTGTCCGTTAAACCAATTGTCCACAGAACGGTTTAGATTCAACGCACGAGAAAAAAAACTTAGAGGCGTGAGATCTAAGGTCCAAATTTCGAAAGGAGACTGGCTAAGGGGTCGTATCATTAGATTTGAATATAGGGTTCCTGTGGAACTTCAACCTATTAGAAGAGGAACCGAGTTCCTTCCTTCACAGGAAGTTAGACCGAAATCAGAATTACGAATTATATTGCGTGGAAAAGATCGGGGACTAGGACTCTTGAAGGTATTAGTAGAAACCGAAAAAGAAGTCTTGAAATTAGTAGAATAGTTTATTTTTAGCGGGATTAGAATGCTCAAGAAATTCTTGGCAGATCTAATAGAGCTCCTCGATTTTTTTAATTCAAAAGTTGATTTAATGTATAATCTAGTCGAGTTCTATCCAAATTATACTCAATTTTTAGATGTTATTAATAATTTTATTTATGACTCTGTAGCTACGAAATCACAGAATCCTCTTATATTAGCAAAATGTTCGAATATTTTTTCTGTAAAAGAAGAATATAAACTTGCAGAATTATCTGCTAAAAGAGCAATAGAATCAATAACTAACGAAAAAAATTTATGGTTAAAAGCGAATGTACTTGCTATTGTAGCCCCTGTTGTGAATAACACAGATTCTAGTTATTGTTATAAATTATTAGAGCAAGCAGAAGCGATCATCGAGGAGATACCAGATAGATCTGATAAAGATGATAGTCTCAAAGCCCTTTTTTTATGTTATTTAAAAATTAATGATCTTGATAATGCATCTAGAATCCTAAGTAGTATACAATATAAAAAGAAACGCAAAGAAACTATTTTCAATGCTATAAAGCATTTTTTAGCTAGAAAAAAACAGAATATAGTATCCTTTTTGGAAACATTTATAACATCTGGTGAAGATAAATTAGTGTATTCTGCTATTATCGCTCGGGATCTTTATATTAATAAGAACGTCAATAGAGCTAAGGCTCGTGTTAAAAGTATTTTAAGATCTATTGACTTTTTTCCATCGGATTTACAGGAAAGAGTAATAAGATCCTTACCAATTACTTTAGTAATAAGTAAGAGTTTCCTCGAGTCTGATCCACAAATTAAAATTGTTATTACCACTGTGTATAATGAAGTTGAAATAACTTATCTTCAAAAATTTGCATCTGTTATCACAAAAGCAAATTCAAATACTAATTTTTTAGAAAAAATGTACCGTGAAATTTCCAGGCTAGACCCAATAACAAAACAAACTATAATTCATGATGCAGTACATATGTTAGCAGAAAATATATGAATTACGCTTTAATGCGCTTTAAATCAAAATTTTAAGGTGATTCTCTTGAAGCTATTTAATCGGGATTTCCTAACCTTGAAGGATTTCAAAAAAGATGAGCTTCTCTTTTTGATAGACCTAGCATATGATTTTAAAAAAAAGAAAAAAACTGGAGAGAGGCATAGTTTTTTAGTTGGTAAGTCCGCCGCATTATTTTTCGAGAAACCAAGTACTAGGACCCGAATTTCTCTCGAAGTTGCGTGCAATGATTTGGGAATTCATCCAATATACTTAGAATCAAAGCAAATGCAGATCTCAAGAGGAGAGCCTATAAAGGATACTGCTCGTGTTCTTGAAAGATATGTCGATATTATTATAGCAAGGGTTTACAGCCATAAAACATTGGAGATTCTAGCAGAATATGCTGATATTCCCGTAGTGAATGCTTTAAGCGACTTTGCACATCCATTACAGATTTTAGGAGATTTTCTGACCATTAAAGAAAAAATCGGCTTGGATGACGTAAAGATCGCTTTCCTTGGAGATGGGGATAATAATGTAGCTCATTCTCTGCTCTTTGGTTGTGCTATATTAGGTTTAGACTTCAGAATAGGTGCTCCAAAAGCATATCAACCGAGCCAAAGCGTCTTAGAGAATGCAAAAAAATTAGCTGAGAAAAATCATGGAAAAGTACTAATTACAGAAGATCCTATAGAAGCTGTTAGAGATGCGGATATTATATATACTGATGTATGGGTATCTATGGGTGATGAGGCGGAAGCAGCACAAAGGATTAAAATTTTTGAGCCATACAAGGTATCTTGGGATATTCTCAAATATGCAAAGGAAGATGTTTTATTTATGCATTGTCTCCCAAGGCATGAAGAAGTCGAGGATTCTGTTTTTGAATCTAAACATAGTATTGTATGGGATCAAGCAGAAAATAGGCTTCACTCAGCAAAAGCTGTTCTCGCGTCATTATTAACAAGATAATTTTCCTTTTCTTTTATACTCAATAATAGGCCAAGTCCGGAGATAACGGTACTAATGATATTTAAATATGCTCCCCCTCCAAGCATTATTATGGTAAATGAATCTTTACCGGTCTCTTCAGCCGCGCTATATGCGAGTTCCAGTGCGAGATTTATGGTATAAGTATTTGTTACAAAATAAAAGAGAATTTCTGAAATTGTTAAGAAAATGAAACCAAGAAGGGGTAATATATGGTTCCTCCCTCTTAATATAACATTTGCAGATATTGTTATAAGGTATAAAAGTAAAAAAATCATTATAACAAGGTATAATGAGATTTTATCATTAAATAGATAAAGATCTTCTTTAATCCAGATATCATTATCTACATGAACAATAATAGTACACCAAGGAAGTGTAACAGAAAATAAACCTAGGAAAATTCCTAGAATATAAAAAAGATCTTCTAGTTTTATCATTACGAACAACCGTATCTTCACTATTCTTATTTAAGACCAAATATTCTCTTTAGGAACTCGATTAGTCTAGCTAATAGTCCCTTCTTTTTTTCTGTTTCGGTCTCTATTTTAGGTTCTACTTCAACTATTTGAGGCTCCGTCTCTTCTTTAACTACTGGTATTTCTTCTATTTCTTTTTCAGGTTCTTTTATTTCTTCTACTTGTTCCACCTCTTCTTTTTCTACCTCTTCTTCATTTTCTTTCATTTTTAGCTCTTCCTCAGCTTTTTTAAGCATTTCTTGTCGTTTCTTTTCTTCGATAGCCAACTTTAGTTTCACAGGCACAACCTTTAGTATATAAGAAATCTCACCTTCTTCCTCCTTTCGCATTAAGCTAGTTATACTTACTCTTATCTCCGATGGATCTGGGTATTCTGTCTCAATCACCGCCTCTTGATGTCCCGTTTCATCAACAAAAACATCTTTTATCACGCCTATAAAGTCCCCTTCCTTCGAAAATACTTTTCTACCACGGATGTCTACAAGCATTTTATTATCCCCCGGTATAATATTCATTATAATTTTCTAGTTAAATAATAACTGACTGAATGATTTATAGATGGAATAACTTTAATAATTCTAATAGTAAAAAGTTTTTTATATTTAGATGGGACATACTCTAAAGGTGTTTTTCCAATAAACATAATGATATGAATTTCAAGAATATACCTATTTTAGCACTAAAACACCTGAGTGAGGCGAAGTTAAATGAAAAGTAGAAGAAGAGGTATATCTGTTTGGTTTGCAAAGCCAATAAAATTAGCAGTGTTAGAGATTCTAGAGGAGGTCGGTGGAAGGATCTCTGAGTCAGAATTACGTGAAAAAATTAAGAATATTTATGGGGAGGCTTCAACATCGATCATTAATAGAGTTCTTATGTCTCTTGAAATAGACGGCTTAGTTCATGTTGCACCAGTAGGTATAAAAGAAAGAATCATAGAAAGAACAGAAGGAAAGGCCTACCTTGTGGTAGGGGAAGATTAAAGTCGAATTTCTTCGGCAGTTACCCAAGCATAATTTAGGAAATCCCTTAATGCAAAGACGTATTCTTCAGCTACACTAGCTATTCCATAGATATCACCGGGAAGGGTGTCCTCTGATAACGGAGCAAAGAGAACCTCTCTGTCATCAACGACCAAGCCGATCATATTTTGCTTGGGATACTTCTTAACTCTGAATTTCTTTCTGTTTAATAATCTCCTGAGTAGACTAAGATCCTCAGCTTTAGTTTCATCTATATTCGTGACTATTAGTGCAATTACATTATCAGATAGTTTCTCTAGGATATCGATTGGAAGGTCGGCTATTGTTGGTAGAACTAGCAGAATCCTTCGCTTAGCCCTAGATATTGAGTCTTTTATATGAACAAAAATAGCTTCTTTACCTACAATTGTCCAAACTTTAAGCGGCATGGCAATTTCTGCACGAATAATTTCATCATAAAGCTCTTTAATTGATTGATTTGTTCTGTCTATTTCTTCCCGCAACATCTTCAGATTTTCATGAATTTCTTTCTTTATTGCTTGTCTCGCACTCTCTTTGAGCATAATAAATGATTCTGATATCTTCTTATTTATTTGCGAACTTAAGGCATTCAGAGCTTTTTTTATTGCATCAATTAGTTCGTTTCTTAGTTCGGCTAATTTTATTCTTGCTTCTTCCTTAGTTCTTTCTAAATCGCTAGATATTGAACTAATCATTTTCAGTGATTTCTCCTGGAGATCCATAACTTGGTCTATTATGCTTTTTCTGAAATTTTCAACCTCGTTTTTAATGGTTTCAAGAAGTTTTTTCATAGTTTCATCTAAGTGCTCCGCACTTTTGCTCATATTCGTGGATATAGACTCCACCAAGCTTTCTGTATGTTTCGAAAGTTTCATTGATATTTGTTCCGCATTTTCGGAGAGTCCTTCAACGACATTATTTAGTGCTTGTTCAAGTGATTTAGACTGCTCCTCAATTGAATCTTTTATTGAGGTAATAATATCAAAAGTAGATTTTTCTAACTCTTTCATGCTCGAGTCAATAGCCGAGAAAATTACTGGTTCTGTGCTCTGGAAAAGTTCAACGGCTTTTTTAATTCTATTAGCCAGAATCTTTATAGGAGGAATCGTCTCGTATCGTGGAGGAAATCCTTGTATTTCTCTAATTAACTCATTTTTCTTAAGTTCCTCGATTATTTCTTCAATTTCTTCATATCCAAGATCTGTTATCATGGCTATCTGGCCAAAAGTTACAGGCCCTTTACCTAGTAAACTCAAATATAAACTAATAGTACTTTCGCTCAGTCCCAATTCTTCTAACTGTTTTTTTAAAGTAGAAATTCTACTCATTTTTATAACCCTGTTGAAAATCTAAAAACTAAATATTGTTATCATTAACTTCATTAAAATTATAACTCAAAATTAAAGCTAATGGTGAGCACATTGAAATCAATAGAGCTAAAACCCAAAATTTTACTCATACCACTAGCATCTAGATTACTAGAAAAAGATACTTTAAAAAACGTATGGGCTAAAATCTTAGACTCCTTTCAGAGAAATACTGAGAAAACTATTTTTGGATATGAGCAGATAGTAACTGAAAGGAACATAGACAAAGTGATCTCTAGAATCAATTCATCACTTCAGGAGTATAATGGCTTTATCTTTGTCCATTTAACAGGAGGATCTAGTAAGTTAGCAATAGAAATTTTAACCGATATTATTCATGTGAAACCATTTATTTCGTGGGCGCATGGAAAATACAATTCCCTTGCAAGTGCCTTTCATTTAAGGGAAAAAATTTCGGATTTCCTTAATATAAAATCCAACTTACCTGTTTTATTCGAAGAATATAATCTAGATTTTTACTCTAAAATTTTAGCCACTGTTGACTTCTTTTTATCACCAATTAACATAATTTTCTTTGGATCTTTACTTGGTGTAAAGGTACCAAGCGGCTACCATGTAATACGATGGACTAAAAAAGGCCGTATTTTGAAGCAAAATAAGGAAAATATCATAAGTAATGAAATTGCTAAATTAAAAAAAGATGCCGAAATTCTGATAGATGATGAAATGAAGATCCGAGATGTAGTAAATCTATACCTAAATATAAGAGATATTATAAGCGATCTTGCGAAAAAGCAAAAAGGAAATAGGTTATTATTAGCGAATATTCATTGTTACCAATTTATTAATACTTTTAAGATTGCCCCTTGTCTCGTAGTATCTTTACTTAATAGAGATGGTTACATAGTCTCTTGCCAAGGCGATCTTCTTGCTCTTTCTAGCATGTTTTTATTGCGATTACTAACTGAAAAGCCTGTATGGGTTGCAGATATTTCTTCGATTAATCTAGAGAAAAATACGATAACATTTGCTCATTATTGTGCAGATATAAATTTTAAACCATCAAACAGAAAATATAGTATAATATTACATCCTATATCGAAACATCCCGCGTCCATATACATAGAACCTAATTTAAATTCTCCAATAACCGTTTTTAGAATAGACGCTAATAGAAATGATTTCTTTATATTAGAGGGAACCGTTATTGGCCCTCAGAAGAAAGATCCAAACAATGGAATTCAGATTGAGGTAAATGTTAACAAGAATTTAGAAGAAATTCTTGATAAAGTGTGTGGTAATCATCATGCACTTGTCTATGGTCATTGGGGACATAAACTTAGAGAACTTCATCCGATTTTTATTATAACAAAACAAATGAAATTATTAAAGGGAAAGTAAAATTTTATCTATATGATTTCTGGAATCTTGCTCTAGCACTGGGACCACCGTATTTCTTCATTTCCTTTCTTCTGAAATCCTCGATAAGCAAATGTCGATCATATGTTCGGAAGATCTCATGTAAGTTTTTATCCTCAAAATATTTAACTAACGCTCGAGCAATAGCCACTCTCGCAGCTTGCGCTTGTCCAGAGATGCCCCCGCCAGTAACTCTAACTTTAATATTTATCGTGTTTCTTAAGTCTCCAATGAGCAACAAAGGTTCTTCAATAAGGCCTCGAATGTATTTTATTTCGAGCGCCTCTAGCCGCCGTCCATTAATCCTCACGATGCCCTCCCCAGGGTAAACTATAGCTCTAGCAATGGCTTTTTTTCGCTTACCTGATGCTAAAACTATCCTAGCTTTCCTCTTTATTTCCTTTTTCTGGGTCAATCCTCGCTTTTGTTCTGACATCAAGTATCACGCTCCTTATTCTCTAAGGCTCATAATCAACGATATTTCTGTACCTTTTATTTGTATCTTTCTATGTTCAACCTGATTCGGAATGTTCTTTAAGTCTTTAATATCTCCTCTTGCTATAAATATAAAAGTTTTCCAGAAATGATTGTTTAGAACATTACTTATTATCCATCTCAGATCCTCTTCCTGTTCCCCTTTCTTTCTAGAAGTTACATATAAGTTCGTTGCAAGAATGTCCTTTTCGGAATTAAATATTGCATCCAATTTCTTTAGAGCAATTTCCCTATAGCCCTTTATTTTTTCCTTGCAAATATTTATTCTTGATTCTCTTTCATAGCAATCGATGGTAGTGAGTAACTCTTTTGACCAGTTTTTTCTCAACAATTTTATGATTTTCTCTCTATCAGCAAACTTAGTTTTTATGAAAGCAGTTCTTAAGAACCGTTCTCGATTTGCTTCATTTTTCGCTAGTTCATAGGCAGATACGGAGAATCCTCCACAGAAAATTTCTCCAAATTTACTTCTCGTATCCCATCCCGATAGAATAATTCCAGATCGTACCAATATGTCTATTGACTCATTGATGTCGCTTTTTGTTAGATTAATTGCCAACAGTAATCGATTGTTTTTTAACCTTGCTAAGATCTCAATATCTGGATTTTTTAGATTTACTTTTATTTTCTTCCCAGTACTATTTTTGAATTGATCTACTATTGCTTGTCCGATATCTTTCGCTAAGGTTTTACTCTTGTTCTTATTTATTCCTTCACATCTAACAGCAAATGTTTGATCTACATCCCAGAAGCTTTGCCAAGGTAGATCCTTTACTCTATTGTAGATGGATTTTCTGTCCTCAACATTAATTTTATCATCGAAGATTTTATACAGAACCCTATAGAATGTTTTTCCAAGTAATACGAGCTTTACGAAATCCGAATTAATATCTGTGGAATTTATGCTTATAAGATCTGGCCATTGCTCTACTATTTTAGCACTCGAGATCGAAAAAAAGCTTATCTCCTTTATTGCTAAGTCAGAAATTTCTGGAATGGTTTTTAATAATAGAATTGGCATATATACATCCCCAAAGGTTAATAATATACTAACTAAAACTTATTCATACAATTCGCGATGTCGTAAGTGCGGTTAATCATTGAAAAATATTGGTATTGTTTAAATATAATTTGTTCAACCTAATAGATATTGTTATTGGAGTGTGAGGGCATAATGAACGAGGAAGAAAAAACTATGGATGCACCAATGGAGTCTAAAAATGAGAAAAAAAACAACGAAGAATATCATTCAGTAGAATTACAATTATTTGGAAGATGGAGTTATAGCGATGTTTCAGTAAGGGATCCCGGATTACGAGCATACATAAATCTTGCACCAGTTTATATTCCACACACCTTTGGCCGACATGAGAAAACAAAATTTGGTAAAGCTCGTGTTCCTATAGTAGAACGTCTAATAAATAGATTAATGTCCCCGGGACGTGAGAAAAGCACTAAAAAATCAGGTTCTGTTAGTGGAAAAAAAATTGGGGCGATGAAAATAGTTGAGCAGGCCTTTAGATTAATTGAGATAAGAACAGGACAAAATCCAATACAAGTCCTCGTTTTAGCACTAGAAAACTCGGCACCAAGAGAAGAAACTGTAGAAATAAGACAAGGTGGCGTTATAAGAAGATATGCTGTTGACATTGCACCGCAGAGAAGACTAGATCTTGCCTTAAAATTTATCGTTGCTGGTGCTAGACGAAGAGCTTGGAAATCTCCTCTTACGATAGCTGAATGCTTAGCGGACGAGTTAATATTAGCATCGAGGAATAGCATGGATAGTTATGCGATTAGAAAGAAAATTGAGATTGAGCGTATTGCCGAAGCATCGAGATAGTACGTTACACCAATATTTCTCTTTACTCAAGGAAGAGTACTCTCTATTTTAGACATTTTTAATAGTATTCCCATATATTTATTATCGAGAGGATAAAAGCATAAGATGTGCTTCATTGTTAACTGGCGATATAATTATCACATTCAATTTGAATTTAGATACTACTGATATTTGTGGGATAAATTTGCGGAGACAGCATGCTATAGAGAATCTTCTAACCAGCCTCAAGGATAATATTGGAGCTAAGGTTATACTTCTCGCAGATAGGGATGGACTAATTCTTTGTTCTACCTCAAAGAAGGAAATTTATGGAGAATACCTTGCCTTAATTTCCCTAAAATTGTATTCTGAACTTTCGAAATTACAGAATGTAATGAAAAAATTTAATTCTGGTAATGCGCTAGAGAGTATTGTAATCCGGCTTGGAAATCATGCTTTTTATATTACTGAGGTAAATAATGAAATTAAGTTAATTGCTATTGTGGAGAGAAAATGAGTGAAACACCCGACAGGTATGATCGGCAGAAAAGGTTATGGGGTAAAAAACAAGAGCTTTTAAGAAATGCTACTGTATTAATTGCTGGTGTAGGTGCCACTGGTAGCTTTGCTGCTGTAGATTTGGCCCTCGCCGGTGTTGGAAACCTAATTTTAATAGATTTTGATACGGTCGAGGTTTCAAATCTTAATAGGCAATTACTTTTCTTAGAGAAAGATATTGGTCGTCCAAAGGTCTATGCTGCTGCTGAGAAGTTAAAAAAATTAAATCCAGATATTAGTATCGAAACTTTTTTTGGACGCATTGAAGACGCCCCACTCGAGTATTATGAGAAATCTAACGTTATCCTTTCAGGTCTGGACAATTATGAAGGTAGAATTTGGCTTAATAATATTGCTGTAAACTATAGGAAGGTATTAGTAGATGGGGGTATGGATGGTTTATTCGGCTATATTCAGGTTATTATCCCTGGAAAAACCGCCTGTCTCTTATGTTATCCTCTGATACCAGTAAATATTCCTATTCCGAAGCCATGTTCTCCTGCAGGAAGAGAACGAATGAGCTATTTCCAGCTAAAGGCAAAAGATATCTTTGGGAAACTAACACCACCGCAGCCCCAGGAACCAAGTCCTGCTGTTAGTACTATGGCAACAATTATTGGAGGACTCATGGCCAATGAGACATTAAGAGTTCTTTTAAATATAGGAAATATAAAAAGCGGAATTTTATTTATTTATGCTCATTCTCTGGACTTTGTATGGATCGATCTAAATAGAAGACCTGACTGCCCAGTTTGTGGAATTATCGATAAAATTCAAGAATTTGAGCTTCCTATAGAGCCGGAAATAACTATAAAAGAGTTAAAGAAAATTTTGTGTGAAAAATTTTCAACCAGGGATATTGAAGTTATTTATGGAACACATATACTAGATGATTCTAAAAAATTAGATGATTTAATTAACAAGGAAATTGGAGTAATATCTAAGGATTTGCGGTTTCCAATCTATATAAAATTGATTAAAAAGGGCTAAATTCTAACGCTAATCGCCTTTGTTGGGCAAGCTTCTAAACATTTTAGACAGCTTATACATAGCGGGTTAGAGATATGCCCCTTATAATCAAGTATTGATATTCCCATGGGACAACTCTTTACACATAAACTACATGTAGGTCCAAGACATTTACTGGGATCTAAGTATACCTTGACAAATTTATATGGTGTACCTATGCTCATAATACCCCCAAGTGGACATATCCATCTGCACCAGGCTCTTGGAACAAAATAATTCATTAATATCGCTATTATCAGAACGAATATTCTGAACCAGAAAGCTAAAGGATAACTTACTAGAGTGGTTAGTTCCGTTACGTTTTTTGGGTAGAGTCCCCATGCTACATACCAAAATAGAAGACTAAAAATCGTGCTTGTAGGGTCTATTATGGAAGATGGCTCCCGTGCGAAATCTCCGAAATACCCATAAATACTGCTCCCCATGTATTCATTATAGCCTATCGTAACATCTATAAAAATGAATACTGCGGCAATAAATATAGAGAGCTTATAAAGTGCATTATTTGTTGGGTTTGAAACTCTCTTTTTCTTGCCGAGATAGTATATAACATCACTAATGAATCCAAATGGACACACCCAGCCACAAAAAGCTCTTCCAATCAATAAAGAACCCAACGCTATAACAGTAATCGCAATAAATGGAAAAATCGCCATTGTAAGTAAGAATTCCATAAGCTGCCAAGCACCTGCAACTGTTGTATAAGGATTTCCTAAAGGTGCCATAATCGGCAACACAATAAAACTGGCGGCTAAGCCAAAGGACCCCCCAAAAATTAAAATGAATGATATTATCTGTGTCGTGGTTCGAAGAATGCTAATTCTATAAGACTTAAATTTCTTTTTTTCTGCCACAACGGTCATCCTCCTAAATTAATCCTGGTAATCCGCCATTTTCTGTACTGATAAAACGAGATAGGATATCTATAACAAGCATCCACTGCTCATATTTTATCATGAGCAATAGGGATATAAAGCCTACAATTAGTAGTATTGCCCTGATAGCCATTTTACGATTACCCAAATAAACTCCCTCTTATTAACCTAAGGTGGAAGGAAAGTTGAAGCTATAAGAAAGTTTTCCTATTAAAAAGTATTTTTAAAAATAAATATTAGGATATACCATAACCAGATTTCCAAAGGCGGAAATTATAATATTTTCAGAAAGTATTATTTTATTAACAATTTTATAAGGAATGTACTTGATATTTTTTCATTAAGATTAAGAGATTACCACGGTGTATTAAAAATGAGCGATGAGCTATCAATAGAAGAACGAATAAAGGAACTTAATTACCAAGAAAGAATCCTAGAAGTTATTAAAGACGCTGTAATGAACAATATAACAAACCCCGATGTTTTAAGAGAAGATTATGGACTGACCGAAAATGAGATTGAGTGGTTCTTTAGCGAAGTTGTTAAGGAAAAATTCTATACAACACCATCACAGATCCTTCCTTTAGTGGAGAAAAAAATGACCGAAATTCGAAAAAAACTTAAAAAACTTCGTGGTGAGGCCTTGAGAGATCTTAAAGCAATCATTTTTCCGAACTGGCGTAAACTAATTTCAGCCCGATTTCCTGGACTATATTATGGAAAGATGATTCGCGCTATTTCTAGAAATTCGATAATACTAATTGGATATAAGGAAAATTATTGGCAAGATATTTATGGTAATGAGAATGCTGCAATTTTTGGATTAGGTTTCTTCTATTGCGAATTTGTACCAGCTACATCAAATACTGTTTTAAATCATTTTGAAGTCATTCACGGAATATTAATGCCAAAGACAATACTCGATAAAGCAAAAAATAGCGCTCCTGTAATACGTGGCAGATTCTCTGAAAATTATCGTGAATTCTATGGTCTAATTAAACTAGATTACTATAATGAACCTGCAACCTCAAGACGTTTTCTAGAGGGATTATATGCCCGTATCGCACGAGAATATAAGACTCTTATTTCGAAAGCCGCAGAGTTAATTCGTGATGATTCTATTGTTCCTAAAGACCTAGATTCTTTAGTACTTTTATCTGCACTACCAGAATCATTCAATAAGCTTTTAGTTACCTCCAATAAAATAGAGGAATTGGAAGAAAAAGTAGAACGAGGGATACCTGGTTTAATGGGTTATGATCCTAGCCTTGAAAAAATGAATGACTTTCTTAGAAATATTAAGGTTGAGCACATTATTAACGAGATTAATCATATACGAACTACATTTTTAAAATATGGTTGGGATGTCCTATCTAGTCTAGTTGGCGGTGCTTTTTAATGCACTTGATCCGATTTTTAAATTAAGAAAATCTTCAATTTGTTTTTTTCTCAAAATGGCCTTAAATTTAAACACCCTAGATTTTTAATAGTTTGTTCCCAAGTAAAAAAGTAAATTTTTATTCATAATGTTCAGTATTGGCTAATAACATGAAAAATTAATAGTATATAGAAAGAATTATGAAAGGTTGTCTATAACAATTACTCTATACGAATAAAAGGCAAATAAAAATATGATGAGTTGCAAGAGGTTGGACATAATGAAGTATCATGCACCCCGAAAAGGATCTCTTGGATATGTTAGAAAAAGAACAAGGAGAATATATCCTAGAGTAATTTCATGGCCGGACATCGATGCTGTAAAACCGCTTGGTTTTCCGGCCTACAAAGTCGGAATGCTATCTGTTGTAGAGGAATATCAGCGAGAGAGAAGTTTATTTCACGGAATTAAACGAGCTATAGCTACCACTATTCTTGAAGCCCCACCAGTAAAAGTGGTAGGTATTCGGGTATACGACAAAACAGTTTATGGACTTAAATCAATAAATGAAATTTGGACTCCAGAACTTTCGGATCCGGAAATCAAATATCTCTCTAGGAAAACAAACCTGCCTAAAAAGGTTAGAGATGAGGATTATTTCCAAAAAAAGAAAGAAGCTTTGTCTCAAGAATTAGATCGCTTAATGAATCCATTAGTTAGGATTATTATTAGAACAAAACCAGAATTGACATATATTGGAAAGAAAAAGCCTGAGATTATGGAAATTCAAATTGGAGGTTCTCCAAAAGATTCTTTCAATTATGCTCTTGATAAATTGGGAAAGGATATTAGCATTACTGAGGTCCTTGAAGCTGGTCAATTTATAGATTCTATTGGTGTTACAAAGGGTAAGGGATTTCAAGGTGTTGTTAAACGATTTGGTGTTAAAATACTACCACCTAAAACCAAGAAGGAAAAAAGAGCTGTCGGATCATTAGGTCCTTGGACTCCAGGAAGAGTCATGTGGACCGTACCAAATTACGGCCAGTTGGGATTCTTTAAACGTACCGAATATAATAAACAAGTATTAGCAATTATTACTGAGAATCTGGAGAAAATAAATCCAAAAGGTGGCTGGCTACATTATGGTTTAATAAAAAATCCTGCAGTAATAATAAAAGGTTCAGTTCAAGGTCCACCAAAAAGATTATTATTACTACGGCATGCAATAAGACCAAAGAGAGCCGCTTTTAAGCCTAAGCTATTCGAATTGTACTTTAATAAAGAACGGTTAGATGTCCCATTATAATAATTCATGGTAGATATTATTATGTACAACAAGGTGATCTTTATGAAAAGGCATATCTACACGCTGTCCGGCGAACCATCGGAAGAAATAGAGCTACCATCTATATTCAACACGCCAGTAAGACCGGACTTGATTCTTCGAGCATACCTTGTTACTAGAACAAAATTATATCAACCAAAAGGAAAAAGCCCCTCTGGAGATAAAAAACATGTCGTAAAAAGCCCAGGCGTTGGTTATGATATATCTAGAGTATCTAGAACTAGTGGTGGTTTTGGTACCGCAAGATTTATTGCCTCAGCTGTGGGTGGCATAAAGGTCAGAGCCCCTAAAGCAGAGAAAGTTATTATTGAAAGGATAAATAAGAAGGAAAAATTATTAGCAATCAAAAGCGCGATAGCTGCAACAATCGATCCAAAAATTATTCAAATGCGGGGGCATAAAATCGAGCAAATATCTGAGTTACCTATAGTTCTTACTAATGAATTTGAAAATATGTCAAAAACAGCAAAAATTCGAGAACTTTTTGAACTGCTTGGATTAAGTGAAGAAATGGAACGGGTCCGGAAAGGAAGGCGAGTCCGAGCGGGCAGAGGAAAACTTCGTGGTAGAAAATATAAGAGAAGAAAGGGCCCACTTATAATTGTTTCAAGTAAAGATGCAAAAGTAATTACTGCTTGTAGAAATATGGAAGGAATTGATGTTGTTCCCGTCGAACAACTAAGCATTCTCCATCTTGCACCGGGCGGCCATCCTGGTAGATTGACCATATGGACAGTAAAAGCATTAGAGAAGCTTACCGAAAAGCTAAATGGATTAGAAACAAATCTTAGAAAAAGATCCAAAATCCCGATTATTAATGCAAAATAAATCCTGAGGTGAGTTTATTTGCCAAAGAAATATGTAGAGATCGTTGATCCTTATAAGATTATAATCCGAGCAGAAGTTACCGAAAAGGCAATAAATCAAATACAACAGGAAAATAAATTAACCTTTATTGTAACTAGAAAAGCTAGAAAAGGACAAATTAAAAAATCCGTGGAAGAACTCTTTGATGTCGTAGTTGAGAAAATAAATACACTGATCGGGCCAAGAGGCGAAAAAAGAGCAATCGTAAAACTTTCTAAGGATTTCTCAGCATTAGAAATTGCTACAAACTTAGGTTTATTATAAAAAAGGAAGGTTTACCTTTTCTCCTTTCTCTTTCTTCCTCTAACTAATTCCTTTAAGGAGATCCCAGCAACTTTTACAACCTTAAATTTTACTCCTGGGATATCACCCATAGATCTACCCTGAGACCCTCCAATTCTTTCTATAATAACCTCATCATGCTCATCTATATATAGAAGACCACCATCATATGGAACGAATGCAGTAACCGTCTTAGAGTTCTTTTTTATCTTAACTCGCACACATTTTCTCAGTCCAGAACAAGGTTTACGAGCCTCTACGCCAACTTTCTCTAGCACGATAGCTGATGCTTGTGGAGCGCCCTCTAGAGGATCCGCCTTTTTGTCAAGTCTAAGAACTCTTCTCCTGTAGTATGTATCCTTCCATCTAAGTTTTTTTCTTTTCTTCCTAAGCACTCTTGCTGCGTATTCGCCTCGTGGAGATTTTGTTACCATTTAATATCACCAGCGTTTACCTTTTAACGACTCATTATTAGATTAATCAGATTTCTCAGGCTTTTTGCTTTTTAAGTTTGATGGAATAAATAAACTATATTATTTTTACCCATTCTATGTCGAAGTACTTAGATAAGAAGTGTCTAGCACGATATAACTTAAAACTTTGCCTTCCGAGGGCCTTCCCACGATCCCAAGGAGGTACCTTAATATATAAGACAATTGTACCCTTGTTTGTTTTCCTTCTAATTATATTTTCTACGGTTGCAGGTCTGAAGAGATTCTTAATAAAGACCTCCATATTTTCAGAAAAAAACACAAGATCTACCGTTTTATTGAGTTGCGATGAAAGATTTCTCGTTATATTAACTATAGAATCTATTATTTTTCTAGCTTCAACAGGCCTTATAAGAAATGTAATGTTTGTATCTGTTTCATAATAGTCCAAGGGTGCAAATCCAGCTAAGGCTGTGAATACGGTAAATATAAAAATTTTTCTTGGATCATCCAGCTTTATTCCTCTTTGCGCATTTTTTGGCATTTAAGACTACACCTCTAACTTCAGAGCCCAGGTATCTTACCTAAATTCATGATAGAACTGGATCCAACAGCTAATACAACTATGACTGAAACTATATGTGGTCGTCCACAGACTTCCCCAAGCTCTTTAGCATCTCCTGGGAATTCTACTATTGGTATATTACCTAGTGCGCATAGATATCTTAATTTAGCGCCTTCTTCTTTAGGTATATTCTGGGCTACTATAATAACTTTTGCTCTTTTTTCTTCTTCCTCCTCTTCTTTATATATTTTACATATGTGTCTAATGGCATTTTTAATGCCATATTTTAGTTTTCCTGTCTGCTTAATAACCGAGATCTCTTTGACAATTTGTTCTCTTAGCTTTTTGTTTTCCGCTATCTTCTCTTGCATAGTATTAGTACTCATTTTGGATCCCCTTGCGCTTTAAATTTTATATTTTATAAATTACTTTTTAATCATGACTTTTTTCTACCTAAAAAAGTTAACATTAAGATTTAAGGATTTTCTTCCGAATTTTTTAAACCTTTGGTTTTACTTATAAAACCTAATTTTACTGCCCCGGTGCCAATAGGAGGTATTCCCCCAACAATAACATTCTCAGTAGCTCCGCCCAAGGGATCTATCATGCCTGCTGCAGCGGCAACAAATAGATGCTTTCCTGTTTCTTCAAAAGCGGCTCTTGCCAGTAAACTTGTTTTTCTTCCAGAGATTCCATATCTTCCAATAGAGTCAATAACGCCTCTTAAGGTCATCACATCTGCTACGTAAAGCATATGTCTCATATCCACATCAAGTCCGTATTGATCCAAAACATCCTTTGCTTCTTTAACGATAAGTCTTCTAGCGGCTTCTATACCGAAAATTTTAGCAAAAGCATGTATATTATTCGTCTCCAATCTAGAAATATCAACGCCATCAATAAACAGGAGTGGATATATCTCTGGGCTGCTTATAACAATATAGTATTCTCCAAGTTCAGATTTTCTTATCTGTGTATGTTCATAACCACGAATACCCTTGAAAACCTTTTCCTTAATTTTCTTATATAGGTCAGCCAAAGTAACTGCTTCATCTGTTGGATATACATAAATTGTTAATTTTCCCTCTCTTTCAAGTCTCGCCTTACTGAGTTTTTCTAGTTCGCTTAGAACATCCTCAGGAGAAACTTTCCTCGCCCCCAATCTATTTCTATCTAAAACAATCTTTAGTCGTCCATATTGTGGCTGAAAAGTGATCCCAGCATCCTTTTTAATTATATCAAAGATCGTTATCGCTTTTATTTTCTCATAAATCTCTCGTGCTTTTTTAAGATCAAACTTACAATCATCTGTCAAGTAAACTGTTATTAATGGTGTGCTCGGTTTCTCGACAGCATCAAATATCTCCTTGATTCGTGGTAGACCCGTTGTTATACTAAAGGCGGCAACCCCAGCCCAATGAAATGTTCTGAGAGTTAATTGCGTTGCCGGTTCACTTATCGATTGTGCTGCAACAGTACCTACAGCCTCACCAGGATCGGTTTGAGCCCTTAAATATTTATCAAGTATTTTCTTGAGGAACTCGGTCATCTCATCCTCTGTCAAGACATATCCTTTCTTCATCATCTCTTTAAGTAAATCTTTTACATCCATTGCGATCGCGTAGGAAGCCATATCTTCAAGTAATTTTATTCCTTTATCATAATATTTTGGCCATTTTTTCTGATCTTTGCTCTTATTGGGCCGTCTACTTATTATTTCATAGAAGTAGGTTTCATAATCTCCAACTTTACCATGAAAGCTCTTCCCAGGATGTACACCATCTCCGCCATATTTAAACTGAACGATATATCCGTTCATCATACGCGCAGTACCATCATATTCGATTCTACTATCTTGCAGTGCATTCACAAGACGCCTGTAGAAGTACCCGCTATCTGCAGTTCTTACTGCAGTATCAACAAGGCTATCTCTTCCACCAGTGTTATGGAAAAAGTATTCTATTGGAGACATCCCTGACGAAAAACTATTTCTTACAAAGCCGCCGGCGAGAGGTCCCATATCACCAACTTTAAAGTGCGGAAGAACTCTTCGATCATATCCTCTTTTAAGCCTTTTACCTCGAACCACAGGCTGTCCAATAGCAGCAATAACTTGCTGAATATTTGTCTCATCTCCTCGTGCGCCAGTTAACGTCATTGCGAGAAACTGACTTTCTGGATTCATATATTCTAGTAATGCGTCTCCTGCTTTATTCCTAGCCTCATCTAGGATACTAACAATCTTGTCCTCAAAGGTCTCCTCAACTGTTTTTCCTGCTATAGGTTCTAATTTTCCTTCCTTGTACTGTTTTACGAGTTCCATGGCCTTAACCAAGTAATCTTCGATTATTTTATCAATTTTCTTTCTTACGTCTTCAGAAATACGTATATCCCAAAGAGTTAAACTGAAGCCTCTATCCGTTAGATATCTTATTATCGCAGAGGACATGGCATTCAAAAATTTCTTTCCCGCGTCGTATCCCCAGCTCTCAATTATTTTCTGAACAAGATTTTTCGGTTTTTCCGCACCAATAGTGTTTTTGTCAACAATACCTTCTAAGATCTCCCCATCCCAGATTTTTAGTTTGCATTTTTTTCCTTTTTTACCACAAAGTCGGCTTTTGATTTCACGTTCATAGAAAATACTTTTTGGGATTAGAGAAGAGAATATCTTTTTACCTGACCAGTATTTTTCGCCATTAACTTCCTTATCTGGCGGCGGCAGATCCTCTTTTCCAGCATATAAGAGTACTCTCATGGCTTCATCCTTTGATAGATATGTATCATCTCTCGTTAGGAGATATGCTCCAGTAATATAATCTTGTTTTGGACCAATTATAGGTCCACCATACCTAGGAGAAATAATATGCCTCTTTACACCCATAATTAATGCAGTTTCCACACGAGTTTCTTGGGATCTTGGAAGATGAATATTCATCTCATCGCCGTCAAAGTCTGCATTATATGGCGGACATGTCATCACATGTAGCCTTAACGTATTATAGGGAAGTACTCTAGCGTAATGAGCCATCATAGAGATCCTATGTAACGTGGGTTGGCGGTTGAATACTATAACATCGCCATCTATTACGTGTCTCTCAACGATATCTCCAGGTCTGAGAGAATTCGCCTGTGTTTCACGATCTTGCTTACTCTTGAAGATCTCAAGAAGTATAGGCCTATATTGGTCCGGACCTGCTTTCTTTTTTATAAGAACTGCACCAGGATATTCATCAGAACCACGTCGTACATACATTTTAATTTCTTCAATATTATGCTCATTAACTACTTCTGGTACTGTAAGAACTCGTGCCATTTTTTCAGGTATTCCTATTTCATCGATACTTAAGTACGGATCTGGAGAAATTACTGCTCTACCTGAATAATCAACGCGTTTTCCACTGAGGTTATGTCTAAATCTACCCTCTTTTCCAGATAATCGATGAATTATTCCCTTTACCGTAAGATTATCTATTTTAATTTCTCCAACCTTATGGAGACCATATAACGCCTCGACTAATTTTTGTAATTTCTGCCAAAGCATATCGATGACCGGAGATGGCCCGCCACGCATCTTATTTTTAAGTTGTTCATTAATTCTAATAATATCTCGTAAGGTTATTGTAAGATGATCCTCAGATCTCTTTCCATCCGCAGTAATAACTGGTGGTCTTACATTTATTGGAGGAACCGGTAAAACCGTAAGAACCGCCCACTCCGGTCTGGCAAGTTTCGGATTAAAGCCCATAAGAAGAAGGTCCTTTCTCCTTTCCTCTTTCTCTTCATCGCTTGCAAGATCATCATAGATCTGAGATAGAATAGATCTTATCGTACTAGGTCCAAGATATCGTATTATAAAATATTTATTCTTTTTTCCTTTTACAATAATCGGTTTTTTACCCGCTATTGGTTCTGGTTCTTCTAATTTTTTCTTAGATTCTTCTTCAACTATTTTCTCGGCCTCTTCAGGAGTTACTGGGGACCTCAGAACAAATGCATACTCTTTTTTTATAAATAAGAATTTACCCCGTTTTGGAGTACTACAGTACGGGCAGACTTTAACTTTTGCTGCTTCATTTAAAACTATTCTAGCTAACTTAGAATTAGGAAAACCATATCTATCTATGAATTTTTTCATTTTGCTCCAAAATTCATCTCGGACATTTTTTGGTAAGGTTAATCTACCGCAATTTTCACATACAGCATTAAGAATTTTCTCTATTAACTTAATATAACCAGGATGATAAATTGGTCTTGCTAATTCAATATAACCAAAGTGGCCCATACAACCAGTATCTCTCTCCCTTTTACGCATACCACAAGTTCTGCATTTCTCTCGATTATCTGGGGCTCCTAATCGCGGATCAAGAGGACCTCCTGGGAAGCCGCGTCCTTCATTATCATATAGTTCCGGTTTATCTACACGGATTACAGCCATTTGTCTTATCTCGTCGGGAGAGAAAAGACCGAACTCTATTCTAGCCAATTTTTTCGGGATTTCGAATCTCATATATGATCATCCTCTTAGCTAATAATAAAAGAGAAAACATACTTATATTAATTTTGTTTTACAAACTATAACATTCAAAGTTTTCGATACGCTTCACATTTTTGAGTTGCTTTTATATTAAAATTTTGCTCTGGTGGGAGTATGGATATGCTGACCGAAGAATATACCTTATCTCGAATAGGATCTCTTCTGAAGGAGGGAAAAGTTAAAAAAAGACATGATATGATCGTATATTTGTTTCAAGTGTGGCTGGAAAAACATGGTGTTAAAAAAGAGAAAATGAAAATTTTAGAGGAATATAAAGGAATACGTCCTGATATAATTGTATTTAAAGAAGATAACTCGTTAATAGTTTGGGAAATAATTGAGCCTGGTGATCCTAATTACGATATTCTTAACCCAGAAATAAGAAAAAAATTAGAGAATTTATTGATACGAATTTATCGCCATATACTAAAGCCTAAATTCATTATTCTTACCGACGGCCTCTCAATGCTAATATATAATTCAGACGGTCAGATTATAAAAATACTTGACGATTTATCTAGTACAGTTGCAGATGATGATGCTTTCTTAGAAACCATAGCTGTCAAATAATTGTATGTGCCTTAAATATCATTTTTTATTGTATTTCGTAGCGAGATATATTTAGTACATCAAAAAAAGTAACCTTTAATGTACTTTCTAATACTTAATTTGTTAAGCTTCCAAAAAAAGGAAATAGAGATAAATTATAATAAATCAGTAAAGAATACCAAATAGTTGTAGAGAATGATACATATGCCTGGTAAAGATCAACTCCTAAATAAACTTGAAAAAGCCCGAGAATATCTAAAAATATTATTAAGTAAAGTTGAGGCCCTAAAAACGGACATAAATGACCTAAGAAGGACATCCGTAGAAGCAGTTTCTCTACTCATTAATGACCTAGAGGGACTGAAATCAAGTGTTGAAAAATTGGCCAAAAAATTTTCTGAGATAGAGAAAAAGAGAGAATAAAACAAATGTTAAAACTTTTAGAAAGAAATGAGATCCCTGGAAATTTATAAAAAAGAGCTCCTTTATTCTAATAATAGTCAAATTTTATAGACTATTTTTATATTTGTAAATATTTCTAATTATTGCTAAATTTTTCCAACAATTTGCAAACATTTTTATTAGTGTACATAGTATCTTTAGTAATTCGCAAAAGAATTTGTTTCATAATTTTTTATTATTTTCGACTCTTACGGAAGTGAATAAAGAGTGAGTCTTGAGGAAGAGATTGAAAAAATCCTAGTAGAAGAGGACAAAGAGAGAATAAAGCGTTATTTATGGTCAATTCTCAAACCTGAAAAAATAGAGTTAGTAAGGAAAGAAGAATTGTTAGAATATTTCGTTCCTACGAATACCTCAAGAACTCTTGCAAAAATAATAGCTGCATCATGCAAACTTAAGGAAAATATTCGAACAATAATCACAGGACCGAAAGGAGCAGGAAAAACCACAATTTTACGATATATTGCAACAATCTTAAAGAAAAGAATGAATGTAGAGATTCTAAATCAACCATCAAAAATTAAAAAAATCAATTCGGATTGCATCTTCCTCTTTGATAATGGGGAAAACGCAGTAGATAAAATAATCTCTTGGAGTTCTAGACTTGATAATATACCAATTATCGTAGAAATGAGACCATATTGGGTATTTAAGGGGTTGGAAAACAATCTATTTAATGATAGCTCCTGGCAAATTCTGATTATAAATTATCCCTCCGAAAATGAAATAAGAGAAATTGTTAGACGAAGATTCAACGAAGTTTCAGAAATTAGCAGAAATCCACTGCTATCACTTTTACTACAAATACGGGGAGCGGGGGAGATAGGCTTACCCCTTGTAAGTAAAGTAAAAGCTCTTAAAGGAACTAAACTAAGGATGCTCTGGGTATTAACAAGCTCAGATACTGGTATGTTCCTTAAGGTTATAGCAGAAAAAGTTGAGAAATCTCAGGCGACAATTTCTAGGCATCTGAGAGAACTTGAACGTGAAAATCTAATAACTAGCGAGCGCGTGGGTCGGAAAATTTTCTATAAGATAAGCTATCCTGCAGTCTATGTGAAAATTGAAGAGAGCATTATTGAAGAAATTAATAGACGGTGGAGCACAAATATATTTATCATATAAACGGTGGGAATCATGGAAGTTGAGAGAGAATCTATTGAAAATACTTTTTACCTAACATTAAAATTACTAGCTATGATTCCCAACTCTCCAATTCGCAAATTTATAAATCAGTACATGCGAGGCAGAAGACGGCAAGTCTTCGAATTAATATCTTCTGGGAGAAATACACAGGATGAGTTAGTAAACAGCTTAAAAATAACACCCTCAGCTTTAAGAAAATATATCGCTGAATTGAATATACTTTTTAGACAATTTCTAGGAGAGCCCAATAATAAACATATTAACATTATTGTATCTCTTGGCCGAGAAAAAGGCTGGGGACTTACTATTGTAGGTAAGGTTATGGCTAAAATTATGGAAGAGAAAACTAAGAAAGAAACTGTTGAATTATTAGAAATTTTTTCAGAGAAAGAGAATGAATGATAAATAACTTATTCACTCAAGTATTTTTCTAGTATATCATTAAGATCAGTATAGCTAATATGATATTTTCTCGAAAAAAATTTCATAATTTGGTTTATATCTCGACGCAAGAAAGAATCTGCTAGATTATGTTCTTTCCTCAAGTATTGAGACCAATCAATTATATAAATATCACTTGTTGGAGTTATCATAATGTTATATTCAGAGAGATCCCCATGTATAATACCGCAGGATAGTGCCTTTTTTATCTCTCTAACAATTGCTTCAAAGACATCAAGAGGCCTTTCTATTCTTGCTTTAAAAAGTTCTACGCCCTCAATATAATTCATAAGTAATAAATGCCTATTGTATGTGTATGGCTCAGGAACTCGAACATCGCAGTCATATAAAAGACGAAGTACAGAGAACTCTCTTTCGGCTAGAATATATAATATATGCATCCAAGATTTCACAGAAACTCCTTCGAATAAGTACCCGCGCCATTTTCTTATTTTCTTAAAACTTTCTCGACCGATTCTGAAAAGTTTTATTATCCTCGGTTTATCATCAAGATATGCAACCCAAACATCACTTTCTTTACCAACACCGATTTTTCTATCAATTGAAGATATTTGATTTTGGATTCCCAAGGATCTTAAAGCAATAGCATCTAAGCCCTTGTAAGTTAGGGCATAGCCAAGGTATATATCTTTCCGTGCTCTGACAAATTCCATTTTAAGTAGATAGTTTAGAATAAGCTCTAATTTTCTGGGTTTTAGCTGTAACTTTTTAGATAGAAATTGAAGCGGAACATAATAAAAGCGCCTCATATATTTTTCAATACAATATAGTATTTTGAAATGTAAAGGAGTCAATTTTTGAACAGCACTTAAAATTTCTAGAAAACTCAAAAAATCACCGCTAAATTTTCATTAATCTAACTTTTCCCTGCAATCTTGATGAATCCACGCCTTATATTGTTTTTTAGGGGTTTGAAAAATTACTTGATATGCGATGTCTCCCTTCGTGAGTTTTTCGCCGCAGTTTAAGCAATAAGTCCCTCTTTTAATAATCCCTTTCTTAAATAAAAGTTTTGTACTACTCCAGACATTTTTCCAAGCAGGAAAATCTGTTTTAACAATTTTCTCTCTATTTTTTTTGTCTAAAATAACCCATTGATACAATCGTAATGAATAGTGGATGTAGTTTAATAATCGTTTTAAAAGCATTCTTGGAACTCCTAATGATATAAGATGAAGATCCATCGCTCCCTCTACTAGATCTTGCAATTTGGATACAATTTTCCAAGGCTCCCAATTATAATTCATCTCGGTTAGCCACGCTCTTGTCGATGAAAATATGGATCCTCTGCAAATATGTATTAAATCCTCCTCTGGGTTGTATTTTAGATCTTTTAACAGGTCTTTAACTGCAGCTAATACGGCTTTTGGCAGTTCATTTTTCCGTAAATCATGTTCCCTGAAAATTTCTAGTGGAATTACTCTGTATGAGAAATGAGAATTTTTTAAACCGCCAATTATAACCCCCCCGATGGGGCAACCCCAACCAGCATCATCTATCTCGATTATCATTATATAACCTCTAACAGCAATAAATTTGAAGTCTTTCTTAAGTAGAAGACAGTAAAAAGAGTTCTCTGCATTTCATGATATACACTATTCTTCTCTATAATTCGATAAAACAGTTGTTTCTAATATTCTAGATTCATTCTCTAATTTTTCTAATACATCTTTAATCATCTTTAATTCTTCATCAGGCACTTGATTTTCATTTTCTTTGATTTCTGATAGATAATTTTCAAGTTTTAGTCTTGTAGCCTCTATTTTAATAGCTTGTATAATGGGATTCTCTTCCGGTTTTTCCAGTAATTCTTTAGCTTCATCCAAAATATCTTTGAGATTACTCCGCTGAAGCAACATATCTGTTGGTTCTGTTGCTTCCTCTTCCTCATTGATGAATTCTTTGAGTTCACTTATTATGCTCTTATCTGGTGCGATAACAGTTTCCTGCTGTAAATTTATTTTTTCTCTAAGATCTTTAATCTCATATAAGATTGTATCTAATCTATCATATATCTTTCTGAGGAATTCCTGAATACTAACTAAAAGATTCTCTAAATCTTCATAAGAATTTATTTGTGGCTTTGAAATACCAATTTTCGAATTCTCTGTCTGCCCTGTCATACTATTTTTCTTAGGCTGTATTAACTCTTCCCTAATAATTTCTTCAAAATCATCAAAAAGTCCGGTTGCCTTTTTCTGGGATCCTATTTCTTCCTTTGTATCCGTTTCCAAGAATATTTCCCCCTTTGTCCTTTCTTTATAGGAAGAGCTTAGAATAATATGTTTTCGATGTTGATGTTCATAGTTATAGTATATTCTTTAGGTTTTTGCTATTTCATTATTATTATTTACATAAAGAATTTATAATTTGAGAATTTCTTTTACTTTTCTAATTATTACTGACGCATCAAGTTTTTTACTATTACAGAGTTCACCAAATTTTGTTCCTTTACAAGATATATTAAATTCTTTTAGCTTATTTTCTAATTCAGATATTAGATCCTTATTCCCTTTTAGAACCATTGTTGTTTTTCCTAAGAGAGTACTAGCAATTACCGTGATATCTAAATCGTCCTTCAATCTTCTAAGAAGTTCTATCATTAACTCATGGGGAATATCTATTCTAGCAATAGCGTATTTTCTACTATCTCTACTAATCATATAGCGAGGTATCAGTAGATCAATATTATCTAAGATAATTTGTCCAAGTTTTTTAATTGCATTCTTCTGATCTTTCCATTCTTCGAAGAACCTTTTAGCTGTTTTGGGGAGGTCTTCTGAGCGTACTTTAAGGATTTTAGATGCTTCTAGTAGGAGCTGCCTTTCTTTATTTATATGCTCTAGTGCTCGTTCTCCTGCAACATATATTAGTCTTACGACACCATCGTGTATTCTTTTAGTCCCAATTATTCTAATTAGACCAACTTCTCCCGTATTTTTCAGATGTGTTCCACCGCAAGCCTCAGCATCCCATTTATCAATATAAACAATTCGTAATAATCGCCCGGGCACTGCTCCGCCTTGATATATTCTAAATCCATATTTTTGCTCGGCTTCAGTTCTATCATGAATTTTTTGTATAATAGGTCTATTTGCTAAAACAACCTGATTCGCAAGATGTTCTATTAGTTCTATCTCTTTGTTTGTTAATGGCCTGTAATGAGAGATATCTAATCTACCCCTTTCTGGGGTTTTATCTGCACCCACCTGCCAGATATGAGGACCTAATACTTTACGAGCACTTGCATTTAGAATATGTGTAGCTGTATGATGTCTCATTATTGCCAAGCGTCGTTCCCAATCGAGAACTCCTCTAACTAATGTTCCTTCTGCAAGAGAGATGTTTCGTTCTAGTTTATGAAATATAATGTCATTAACTTTTATCACGTCAACAACTTTAACTCTTTCAGAATTAAAGATAAGATATCCTGTATCATGTATCTGGCCGCCTCCTGTTGGATAGAACGCGGTCTTATCAAGTACGACAAATGATCCTTTATGTGCAATTACTCTTGCCTCAAAATCTTTCGTGTAGACATCATCATAATATAAGGGATGTGTTTTAGGGAGATTCTCAAGTTCTTCTTTAAATATCTCTCGTATTTGATTCTTTATATCAATTGGTTCTTCCTCTAAAGATGGTACTTCCTTTGGCTTTTCTTCTCTTATTAAATCATAGAAATTGGGCGGGATTTCTGTTCGTATATCCAATTGCTTTGAAATCTCAGCAATACTCTCCGGCGGGATCCCATGATTAACATACAGTTCCTTTAATATTTCATATCCAATAACTTTGGGCTTTCTTTTCTTTAATATACGTATTAACTCGTTAAGGCCTTTTTGTATTGTCTGCTTGTATCGTTGATATTCGACTTTCCAGATATCTCTTACGATCTCTCTGCTCTCTAATAACCTCACAAATGTTTTGGAAAAATAGTCAATATGCCTTTCGAGCAGTTCATACCAATCAATATTAAAACCATATTTTTCCGCGAGAGATATAGCTCTACGAAGAATTACCCTTAAATTATAGGCCCCACCAACATTTGATGGTATTCCCCCATCCGTGACAGCGAAAACCAAAGTTCTTGTATGATCTAAAATCGCATATATCGCTTCTAATGGCCCTAAACGATTTTCTAAATCGTCTAAAGATAGCCCTAATTTTTCTGCTATATGTTGTCGCGATGACTTAAAGCGTTCTGGTGAACTTGTATCTAGTATGCCAGATAACCTAGCATATTCGGTTAATAATTTAATATCATAGTTAAGGCCAACATTATCTATAATCCAATCAAACACAGGGCCAAAAGTTGCCTCATAAATCGTTGGCGTTTTTTGCATAAACCAAGAAACTCGTTCTAACCCCCAACCAACATCTAATACTTTTAATTTAAGTGGTTGAAATGACCCATTAGTTAGTTTATATTGCATAAAAACTCCGTTTACGATTTCTAATCCATAAGCAAAAGTTTCTAAGGAAGGCCCAAAATTACCGCCACCACTCCAGACGTCCTCTTTATATGTTAGTTCTTTAGCGGGTATACCTAAAATTTCAGTCATAAATTCAAAGTTATATCTCACATACGTATTTTTCCAGTATCCCTTCAACCTATCTGAGTTAAAAGCGTGTTGTCCGCCCATGACAAAACTTGTTAGGTGCCTCCCCGTCTTTCCTATATTATCAATATCGCTGAAATCTCCCCCAAAACGTAAACATGGTTGCGATACAACGAGCGGATTGGCCGGAGGATCTACGATTCCCTCTGTTACCCAAGGTTGAAAATCTACAATAGAGGCTATTGTAAATTCGAGATCCTCTCTCCATCGCGCTACTACTGGATAGGGATCTAAGATTGTATGGCCTCTTTTTACAAAGAAGTCCTCCCATTTTCTAATTGTATTGTGGATATCCCATGCAGAATTCCATCTTCTTGCTTCTATGAATCTGTACGTTCCCTCACAGGCAACATCACCGCAGGTTTCTCTGTTAGGGTCAACCGTCCAGAAATAATCCCCACAGATTTCACACTTCTTGCGGTAAAATCCTTTTTTCTTGAATATTAAAACTTCATATTCGTCTCTTTTGAAAAGTTTTTTTAGTTCCTCTTTGGAAATTTTCACGAAAGACACCCCATACTCTGATGACTTTTTGATTTTGCCCCTTAAGTTAATATCTTCTCTTTCTAGACCTAACAAAAATATATTAAGCCGACAATAAATTATTTTCTCTTTAATAGATTCAGAAATATTTGCCCAGTCAACTTTCAAATAAATTAAATATACCAGATTG
>Ga0164318_10000031_pt1 | contig 64931 bp, 59 predicted proteins | sample GuaBasSedimGuay9_FD_113734 | JGI IMG/M metagenome (GOLD analysis project Ga0164318, IMG submission 113734) | Subseafloor sediment microbial communities from Guaymas Basin, Gulf of California, Mexico - Guay9, Core 4571-4, 0-3 cm | ecosystem: Environmental > Aquatic > Marine > Hydrothermal vents... | reverse complement strand
TGACTCCATCATGGATCTTATGAAGCAAGGCATCATCAGCCCAGACGATGCATATATGAAATGTGTTGAAAAGTCGCGTTTCATGCCTTTCTTGAAGAATCCGCCGGCTGATTTTACTGAGGTTTAGGATCAAAGGCCTAGGCAAAGGGATGTAGGGCTGCAGGGCCGAGGAGAGGGCGAGCAAAGGCGCTATTTGAGTAAAACCAAGCAAAGGTGAGGTCAAGAAATGAGAAAACAGCAGATTGATTACATACTGACCACAATGTTGGAATCGCACGAAGAGGTTTCAGATTTCAACATTACTGTGGACAAGCCTTTTCAGGTGGAGGCGTCGGGCGAATTGAAACCGGTTGCAATTGAACCTCCCATCAATAAGATCACCCCATTTCAGGCAGAAATTTTTGCGCTTAATTTGATAAATGGTGATAAGCGCCTCACAAAGACCCTTTTGACTGAAGGTTCTTGTGACATATCCTATCAGCTTGCTGGTAAGGCCCGGTTCAGAGTTAATGTTTTTTCACAAAAGGGTTGCTACTCCACGGTCATGAGGCAATTGGCCAATAGGGTCCCCACTATTGAGGAGCTTGGGTTGCCACCAGCCTTCTATGAGATGGCAGAGGAAAGAAACGGGATTATTCTCATCACCGGTGCTACCGGAACAGGCAAGTCCACTTCGCTGGCCGCCATGTTGAATGAAATAAACGAAAAACACGCGGTTCACGTAGTGACCCTGGAAGATCCTGTGGAATATGTTCACTCACAGAAAAAGGCCACATTCAACCAGAGGGAGCTCGGCGTGGACTTTGACACATTTGCCAACGGGCTCAGAGCTGCGTTGCGACAGGCCCCCAAGGTCATTCTGGTCGGGGAGATGAGAGACCGAGAGACAGTGGAAATCGGTTTGTCAGCAGCCGAAACCGGACATCTTGTGCTCAGTACTATCCACACGGTTAATGCAGGGCATACGGTCAATAGGATCGTGGGCATGTTTGATCAGGACGAGGAAAAGCAGATCAGAATCAGGCTGGCAGATACCCTTCGATGGGTGGCTTGCCAAAGGCTGCTACCCAAGGTGGGGGGCGGACGCGTTGCCGCCTTTGAGATCATGAAGACAAACCTTCGGGTTAAAGACGTGATTTTGCACGGGGAGTCGGAAGGTAAAACATTTTATGAGATCATAGAGGCGAGTCAGCCATTCGGTATGATGACCTTTGACCAATCCATTGCCGAACTCTATAGGGAGGGCCTAATAACTGAAGATGTGGCACTGAGCTATTGTTCTAGAAAGGCTGTAGTCGGGCGCGCCATAGATTCCATCAAGGCGGCACGCGGTGAGAAAACCACCACCATCGAGGGGTTGGATATTGATACGGATTATGAAAAACGCTATGTGCGCTAATCAAAGCCAAGATAGATCCATAAGGGCTACCTTGGGGCTGAATGTTGGGGGGTGAGTCATTGCGATGGAAAAAAGCGGCCAAAGGTTGATTGCGGCCCTGGACAGTGGTGAGAAGGTTTTCTGTTAGGTCTTTATCATTGGGTAGAGTGAAAGTATAAGGAGAAGTGTCATGGAAGTCAGATGCAGCCATTGCAACGCAAAATTAAACATTCCCGATGAGAAGGTGCCCAAAGGAAAGAAGGTGTCCATAGCATGCCCTAAATGCAAAGGGAAGATTGTCATTGAAATTCCTGAATCAAAACCCCAGGGGTATCCAGAGGGATTAGACGGTGCGGGGTACGAATACCGAGATGTGGAAGAGGCCCTGCAGCTCACCTACGAGAAAGGTGAGAAACTATGCCTAATGATGGGCTCGGATCAAGTGAATACTCAAGAGGTAAAGGAAGCTGTTGAGAGCGTAGGCTACAGGTTTATAGAGGCGGAAGATACCAGGACGGCTCTATCCAAGATGAGATTCCATCATTTTGATATGGCTATTCTTTGTGATAATTTTGACGGCGTCGATCTTTCCCAGAGCCCGATAGTCAATTATATGAACCACTTGCCCATGTCAGTTCGAAGACGGATTTTCCTCGTGCTAGTTGGAGAACAATTTAGAAGCATGGATCAGATGATGGCATTTGCAATGAGTGCCAATCTTGTGGTAAATATAAAAGACATGGACAAGATGGCTCCTATCTTGAAAAGGGCCCTTGCCGACCATGAACTCTTTTACAGCGTGTTCATGGAAACACTTAAGGAAATAGGGAAGGTCTGACGGGGGAGATGGATCTCGAGAAAAAGTATCGCCTCAGGGTTAAGAATTGCATTGGGACCATAATTGATGTGCACAAGATCATAGGTGATAAGTACGATAATGAGGATTTTCTCGCACAGTTCCAAGAACTCAAGGAGGCTGTTGATTGCCTTGACATGAGCATGGTCTCAGAGGGCGATGTTCTAATGGTGGAAAGAGCAACCAATGCTCTCCTGAGAGAACTGCAATGCATTTTTAAGACAGGTGAACTAGGACCTGTGTACGAACAACCAAAGCATTAGATCTAAGCGCTACTCGCCACATCCAACCTTGCCCCTTTTAGGCCTGCGGAATTTCTCGCGGAACTGGTCCTGTGGAACGCATCCGCGAGTAGAACCTTCAAACTCCCGGGGACTTCTGCCCCCACCTCCAATATGTAGAAACACTTATGAGGCAATGCCATGAGAGCGGTTGTTCAAAGGGTAAAAGAGGCAAAGGTGGAAATTGCAGGCAAAACCGTGGGCCAAATCGGCCAAGGCCTGTTAACCCTAGTGGGAGTGGCAGAGGATGATACGGAAAAGGATAGTTACTTCATGAGCGACAAGGTCGCGAATCTTAGGATATTTGCTGATACCAATGGGCAAATGAACCGTTCTGTGTTGGATATAAAGGGGGAAGTACTGGTGGTCTCCCAGTTTACCCTGTTAGGGGATTGCAGGAAGGGGAGAAGACCCAGTTTTGCAAAGGCTGCTCGACCCGAGCTTGCAAGAACCCTTTACGAGGTTTTCGTGCAGGCGCTAGAAGAAAAAGGGCTACACGTAGAGACGGGCCGATTTCAGGAAATGATGGATGTGTATCTTGTAAACGACGGGCCCGTGACAATTCTCTTGGACAGCCATAAGCTGTTCTGATTGTTATAGAGCGTCAGACCAGGTTTAATTCCTTTTCAAGTTCTTTAATCCTATCTTCGATGGATTTGCGTTCCTGTGGTGTTAGATCGTCCTTTTGAAGCCTGTTTTTCAGGCCTAAAAGTTCCATGGTCTTCCGGTACTCGCCGCAATTCACTTTTATGTTAAGGGTAGTCATATTCTACCTTGTGGTCCACACTCCATCCCAATTCGGCGGTGGAGGGTTTTTTAAGAGATAATGGGACCGCCTAAAATAGATTTCTGCCACGCGCAAGGACGGGTCAATTTCGTAAGCTTTGCGAAACATCTCCACTGCCTGAGCCCAATCCTTAATCTTATAGTAACGTAATCCTGTTTCAAAGTAGGTCAAGGCCTCTTGTTTTGTTGCAGAAGAAATTTCCTTGGCAATAAGCGAATAGATCTTCATTGTGTTGCCGTCTTGTAGTCGGGTTACGTCAACCTCAAAGCACCTGAACTGACCCTTAATAGCTACATATGTGGGTTCGCTTATTAAGACCTGTACACCATAATAGGCACTGAGGCCCTCCAGTTTGGCGCCAAGATTAACACTTTCACCTAGCACCGTGTAATCGAACCTTTGCCTTGAACCAAGGTTCCCTACCAGCATTACACCCGTACTTATACCTATTCCTACGTCCAGAGACGGTTTTCCGTGGGGTATCCATCGGGCATTGAGCTCATCCAGGGCTTGGACCATCCTGATAGCTGCTTCACAGGCTCGCCGCGGATGATCCTCCAGAGGGACAGGTGCACCGAAAATAGCCATGAGGCCGTCTCCCATGTATTTGTCAAGGGTGCCTCCTGAATCAAAAACAATGTCGGTCATGGTTGTAAGGTATTCATTAAGCTGTGAAACCACTTGCCTGGGGGAAGTGCCTTGAGACATTTTTGTAAAACCGCGCAGATCTGAAAACAGGACGGTGAGTTCCTTCCTATCTCCGCTTAATGAAACTTCACCGGGTTTTTTCAGGATTTGCCTTACTGCTACAGGAGAAACGTAGTGATGAAAGGCCACTTTGAGCCTTTTCTTGTCTTTTTCTTGAGTGACGTAATAGTACATGGCGAGCAGGCCATAGGTCATTGATAGTGAAACCATGGGGTATACGATATTGAGCCATGTCCCGCGAAACCATAGCAGGAAGGTGCAGACAGATATATGGATTCCCAGAAGACCAGCGCATATAAAGGCTGCCCGGTAAGGGCCTAAAAGCCACAGAGCAAGGGCCGCCAAAAGGCCCAGGAGCACAACAGACCCAAGATCTGCGACATCGGTCCAGCTGGGTTTAAGGATGTAACGCTGTTTTAAAATATTGTCAGCAACAGTGGCGTGAACTTCCAGTCCGGGGTAAACAGCGCTGAACGGAGTTGCGCGCTGATCATAAACCCCTACAGCTGTTACTCCAACAAAGACAATAGAGCCTTTTAGTCGGCTCTCTTGGATGCGCCCCGCCAGGATATCTGATGCCGAAATATTGGGAAAAGTGCCCGGGGGCCCAAGAAAGTTGACTATGAGATTGCCGTTTTTGTCGGTAGGCACAAAGAGCTTGCCCATCTTGATTCCCAGGACCCTGAACCCCGAGACCACAACACTGAGAGGAGGGCGGTCCATTGCGTTCCAAAGGGCCTGTATGGACAAAGGTGAGTAAACATCTGCCCTGCACTGGATTGCCAGTGGGATTCGCCTTACAACCCCGTCATTGTCCGGAAAGATATTGAAATATCCGCAGGAGTCAGCAGCAGTGACCAATTGTTCCAGGTTGGGAACAGGTGCAAATGCCTTGGTAATAGGGGAGGATCCACCGCGGTGCCGCCTGTAGATCACTACAGGGTATTTGGAGGCTTCTATGAGCGATAGCTGCCGGAGAAGCTGACTGTGGTCCACTTTATAATCCAGCTTCTCTGAGTTCATGTGAAAGAAGTATCCGAGTACGACCCTTGCCTTGGAACGTCTAATTGATTTGGCAAGCAGCAAATCATTATTGAAGCCTCTCTTGGTTTGCTCCAATAAAGAAATGAGCTTTTCTTTGTTAATCTCCCCCTTCTTGATCCTTGCTTCGAGGACCTCAAGAATGTTGTCGTCCATATTTATATCGGGCTCAAAAAAGCCGATGTCAAAGGCTATAACCTTGGCACCCATCTCAGATAGTTTATCCACAAGTTTCGCAATTTTCCACCTGGGCCAGGGCCATCTGCCTTGTTCCCTGAGGCTTTTTTCATCAATGACGCACAGTAGGATATTGGGGCTTGGAGTCAAGGTCCCACGGGATTGTAACCTCAAGTCATATGTTTTGAATTCCAGTGAATCCAATAGGCCAGGGCCTACAAGGTAAAGAAGTGCTGCCACAGTGATACAAGCAAGCGCTATAAGAAGAGGGACTAATCGGGTAAGTGCAGGCCCTGAGAGCCTTTTCATGGGACTAACTCCATGGTGGTCATTTGGGGTGCAGCAATTTTTTCTCGTGCAACCACTTATAGATTAGGCGAAAAAGGAAAGTCAAGAAGACCACGAGATTACTCGCCCCTTGAGTACTTCGGAATGTGAGGCTCAAAGCTTTAGGGCGCACGATTTTCCATTGACTGCTTGGATGGGCACTGTTAGTTCTAATGAATAGGGCAAGGGAATGGTGGTGGATCTGGTTACCAAGCGGGACAATGGCAGGTCGTCCATGGAAGAACTAGGGTGAAAGAGAGGATTTGATTTGAAATACATCCTTGTGATAGCCGGGTCTGACCCTACAGGTGGGGCAGGGATACAGGCCGATATAAAAACGATTACCGCCCTGGGGGGCCATGCTGCCACGGTGATTGCTGCCGTAACGGCACAGAATTCAACTGGCATAAGGGGCATCCATTTTATACCACCGTCGTTTATCAAAGAGCAGGTGAGAGCGGTAATACAAGACATTACCCCGGATGCGGTAAAGATCGGCATGCTTGGGAACATGGCTACCGTGGTAGCTGTCGGGGAGCTTTTGACCCAATACAAGATGAGTCCCGTGATTCTGGATCCAGTAATGCAAGCCTCTGCCGGAGGGAAGTTACTTGAAAAGAATGGAGTGGAAGCTGTCAAGAAAAGGCTAGTTCCACTTGTTAACGTTGTGACGCCCAATATTCCCGAGGCGCAAGTGCTGGCCGAAATGGAAATCAGAAATCAGCAGGACATGATGGATGCGGCTAAACGGATCGCGAGGACAGGTCCTTCGGTTGTGATTACCGGTGGTCACTTGGGTGAAGTTGCGGCTGATTTGGTTTATGACAATGGGAAATTCTTTTGGGTAGAGGGGCCAAAGCTACACAGCCCCCACACGCACGGTACTGGATGCGTGTTTTCTTCTGCCTTGGCCACCTATATGGCCAGAGGAAAAAGTGTTTTTGAGGCCACAAAGATGGCCCACGATTTTACCAGATATGCTATAATATATGGTTACGCACTAGGAAACAGTCCCGGTGCCATCAATCCCATAGGGATGAAAAAATTTCAAGACCGGAAGGGAAAGTAGTTTATGACACTAATGGAAACTGCTAGAGCGGGACTGATTACCCCGGAAATTGAAAAGGTGGCCCGAAGAGAGGAAGTCGACCCCGAGTGGCTTGCCGAGCAAATTGCCAAAGGGACCGTAGTGATACCCTGTAATAAGCGACACGCCAGACTCGAGCCATGTGGAATTGGCCAGGGCCTGAGAGTCAAGGTCAATGCCAATATTGGAACATCTTCAGACCGGGCTATTTTGTCCGAAGAGCTGGAGAAGCTTCGAGTATCAATTGAAGCCGGCGCTGACACGGTGATGGATCTTTCGACCGGGGGGGACATAGATAAATGCAGATGCGCCATTGTAGAGAACTCCACCGCGCCGGTCGGAACGGTTCCCATCTATCAGGCAGTGATTGAGGCCGTGGAACACTCGGGAGGGCTTGTTCACCTCACTGTTGACGATATTTTTGAAGTCATTGAAAAACAAGCAAGGGATGGCGTGGATTTCATGACAGTGCATTGCGGCCTGACAAGAGCAGCGTTGGAGATGTTACGAGCCCAAGGTCGAATAACCGATATTGTGAGCAGGGGCGGGGCATTCCTCACAACCTGGATGCTTCACCATGACAAGGAAAACCCACTTTACGAGCACTTTGATAGGCTGTTGGATGTGGCCCGAAAGTACGACATAACCCTGAGCCTAGGTGATGGGCTCAGGCCTGGATGCATAGCAGACGCCACAGACAGGGCCCAAATCCATGAACTCATGACCCTGGGCCACTTAACAAAGCAGGCATGGGAACGGGGGGTTCAGGTTATGATAGAGGGCCCGGGTCACGTACCTCTGGATCAAATTGAAGCCAATGTTCTGATACAAAAAAAGCTGTGCAACAACGCCCCGTTCTATGTGCTGGGTCCGCTTGTAACTGACATAGCCACCGGTTACGACCATGTTGCGTGTGCAATTGGGGGAGCGCTGGCTGCTGCCGCCGGCGCGGATTTTCTATGTTATGTGACCCCTGCCGAACACCTTTGCCTTCCCTCTGTAGAAGATGTGCGGGAAGGTGTTGTGGTAACCAAGATCGCGGCCCATGCGGCGGACATAGCCAGGGGTAACAAGGCCGCTTTGGAACGGGACCGTCAAATGGCCATAGCCAGGAAGAAATTGGACTGGGATGCGCAAATGCGCCTGGCAATTGATCCTGAGAAAGCCAAAAGCTACAGGGACAAGAACCCCCCGGCAGAAGAGGACGTCTGCACCATGTGTGGGAAGTATTGTGCCATAAAGACTGTCAAGGCCTATTTCAGGGCGAAGTGATGGAGTGTGGTTTTCTAGAAGGGGCGTTTGCTACTTGCCAATACAGAAATTGCTGAAAATGGCTTCCAGCACGTCCTCCGGGGTTGTCTCCCCTATGATTTCCCCGAGGCTGTCAAGGGCGCTTCTCAATTCAAGTGCAGCTATTTCGAGAGGGGCATCTTGGTGAATGCACGACACAGCATTTTCAATATATTGCCTTGCCTGCTCAAGTGCCTTGGCCTGCCTTAGATTTGGTGCAATTGCTGTTGGAGCCGAACGAACCTCCGAGCCTACCACTACCCTGACTATTTCTTTCTTAAGTTGCTTAATACCTTGACCAGTCAATGCAGATACCCTCACGGTGGGAAATTCCGGGAGGCCCTTTAAGGCCTCGTCCCACTTAACATCCGAAGGTAAATCTATTTTATTCAGCACCAACAGGGCGGGCTTGTCTTTGATCTTATTCAAAAGGCCCCTGTCTTCGTTACTAATGGGAAGGCTATAGTCCAGGACGGCCAAAACCAGGTCAGCCTCTGACAGTTTTTGCTCAGTTAGCTGAATGCCCAGTTTTTCGATTTCATCTCCATCCTCTCTTATCCCAGCTGTATCCATGAGGCGTATGGGCAGACCTTCTATGCTCATACTTGACTCTACAACGTCCCTCGTAGTTCCCGGAACAGGCGTTACTATCGCGCGTTGTTCGTCCAGTAGCCGATTAAGAAGGCTGGATTTCCCCACGTTGACCCTCCCCGCTATGACGGTACTGATACCTTCAACCCATATCTTTTTTTCGGAGTGAGCCTCAATGAGTTCCGTGATCTGCTTCAGGATGCTTTGCCTGAGAGTATTGACCACAAAGGTCTTATCCAAAAAAGTATCTTCCTCGTCTGGGAAATCAATAGCCGCCTCCACCTGACTTAGGACATGGATAAGTTCATGGCGCAAAGAGTTAATTTTGTGTTTCAGTGCTCCTTTTATTTGTTGCGAGGCCAGGTACAGGCCCCGCTCGGAGCGGGAAGTGATAAGCTCTGCAACCGCTTCTGCCTGGGTAAGGTCGATTCGGCCGTTCAGATATGCCCTGAAGGTAAATTCCCCCGGGCGCGCCAATCGGGCCCCGGACTCAAGGACCAATTCCAGCACCTTGGAAAGTACTGCATAGCCGCTGTGGGAATTGATTTCTACAATGTCCTCTCTTGTGTATGTATAAGGAGCCTTCATGTATGTTGCCAGAACCTCATCCACGCAAAGGCCTGAACCAGGGTCCAATATATGGCCGAGGTATAGGCGGCGGGTTCTGAGAGGAGCTTCGGGATTTATGGGTTTGAAGATTCTCTTGAGGATGCTCAGGGCCTGGGGCCCGCTGATGCGGATAATACCAATGCCTGCCTGTCCTACAGGCGTGGCTATAGCCGCAATGGTATCTGGTCCTGGCTGTTGACCCATTCGGTCTGCGCGGGGTGATTTCGCGCCCTTGGCCATTATGGTTTCTTTGGGATAATTAGAACCTTTTTCATTAACCCCTCGCCCCTGCTCCTTGTATCCAGTCGAGGGTCGTCCTTGAGTGCCAGATGTATGATTCTTCTGTCTTTGGGGCTGAGGGGATTGGTTGCAACCGGCTTTCCTATCCTCTTGGCCTTGTCGCCCAGTTTGAGGGCCATTTGAATCAGGGAGTCGCGGCGGCGCTGGCGATAATCCTCGGCATCAACCACTATTTGAATTTTCCTGGAAAGGGACTTGTTCACTATCTTGTTCACAATAAACTGTAGGGCGTCTAGAGTCTTTCCCTTTCGGCCTATCAATAGGCCGGATTTGTCGCCGTAAATGTTTAAGGTAATTTTTGCGTCTTCGGTTGCCGCGCTTACCTGCGCTTCTGTGGGGATAAGCGAGAGGATGTCTTCAAGGGTCTTCTTGGCAAATTCCAGTTCACTTTCTTCGGTGGTTTCTTGCTCTTCCTCAGGTATGGTTACCTTTATCTTGGCCTTTTTTGTACCAACTATTCCAAAAATACCTGCAGATCCTGGTTCAAGTATCTCGATGTCCAGTTCTTCCTTGGATCGGTTCAGTTCCTTGCAGGCCTTTTCAATGGCTTCTTCAGTGGTTTTTCCCTCGAATTCAAATTCTTGCATGATCAGTCCTCCAAATGCTAAGCAGCTCGTTTTTGAATGCGGTATTGCTGGCCTATAGACAGAATGTTGTTTACCAGCCAGTAAAGCACAAGCCCAGAAGGGAAGTTAATGAACATAAAAGTGAAAATGATGGGCAAGAACATCATAAACTTGGCCTGTGTAGGATCTCCAGGAGTAGGTGTCATCTTTTGCTGTATGTACATCGAGGCCCCCATGAGCAGGGTAAGCACCGGTATTCCGTAAGGCGGCGCCATGAAGGGAATCTTAAAAGAGAAATGGAAAAGCCTGTCAGGGACCGATAGATCATTTATCCATAGCATAAAAGGCGCGTGCCTAAGCTCTATGGCCTTGCCCAGAATCCTGTATAAAGCGAAAAATACCGGGATCTGTATAATCATGGGTAGGCAACCGCTCATGGGATTTACCTTATAGGTCCGGTACAACGCCATCATTTCCTTGTTCATTTGTTCGCGGTTATCTTTGTATTTTTCTTTTATCTTGGCCATGATGGGCTGTAATTTCTGCATCTCCTTCATGGACTTGTAACTCTTGTGGGTAAGGGGCCAGAATAAGATCTTTATCAGGATCGTAAGCAAAATGATGGAGACCCCGTAGTTATGGATGTATTTGTTAAAGAATCTCAGCGTATAAAGTAAAGGCTTTGCAATTATATTGGTCCACCCAAAATCTACCGCCTTATCCAGGCCCCTGCCGAATTCCTTCAGAACCGTTAACTGCCTCGGACCAAGGAAAAGGGCGTAGGAGTGTTGTAGTTGGGAGCCAGGGGGCAGCGGCTCAGGGGGTTCCAGCAATATACCGGTTTGCCTCCCGGTATCCGGATCCCAAATCCCTCGAAAAAGGGCGTTGGCTGGATGCTCTGGTACAATCGCGCAGATAAAGTAATTTTTTTGATATGCCACCCACTGCAAGTTTCCCTCTAGATCTTTTTTGGGCTTTTTCTTCTTAAACTTGAATTCCTTTATCTTTCCATCAGCTAGCGCTACCAGGCCTGTAAATGGTGCATAGTAGCCTTCCTTTTTTTTAGGGGGCATTCCATTAACCCTCGCAGCAAACCGGCCTTCTACGGACTGTGGCCCCTGGTTTACGACTTTGACCCTTACATCTATTTGGTACCTATTGGGATAAATTTTAAGATCCTTTTCCACATACAGGCCTGTTTTGGTTTTTCCATAAAAACGGATTTCCTTTGGCGGTGAGTTCCTGTCAAGCTTAAGATCAGTAGCATTTGTCTCAAGAATCTCAGATTCGTTTTCCCCGGACTTACTCGTAGTGTATCCTATCCACAAGAAATGATCCCTTACGCCCTGGTCTACAAGGTCTACCAACGGTGAGGAGGGCTCTATCGTCTGGCGATAGCCCTTGAGCTTGAAACTCCTTATGGTAGGGCCGACGTTGGAGATTTGTGCTTTGTATAAGGGTGTCTCTACCAAGATTACTTTTTCCCTAACTTTTTTCTCTTCAGATATCGGTAGCTCAATGCCCTTCGGCGCTGGTGCCGCTTCAGGGTTAATTTGCCCTTGGGACGCCTCGCCTTGCCTCCTCTCGGTTGATTGAGGTTGCTTCTTATCAGGTGCCTTTTGCTGGGAAGGGGTAAAAAATACCGACCACAGAAAAAGCACCGCGAATGAGAGTACAAATGCCAATAAGGTTCTTTTATCCATGTTATTTCCTTGACAGTGAAGTATTACCGGAAGTCCCGGTATACACTGAGACTCGCTTTATCCCCATTGGGGCAGACCATGGCCGAACTACTGATAAAGGGCCTGCCTAGGGAACGGGATCGTAACCCCCGGGATGGAAAGGATGGCATTTAAGAATCCTGATCAAGGACAGTAGACCCCCTTTCACTATCCCGTGTTTTTCCAAGGCCTCACGGGCATACTGGGAGCAGGAGGGATAGAAGCGGCAGCAAGGCGGCTTGAAAGGTGAAATGGCTAATTGATAAAGGCTTATCAGGGCAGAAAGCTCTCTTATTATGTTAGCCAAGATTGTTGTTTTCAAAAAGGACAGCACCTAATTCCTCTGTTATTCTGCTTAAGGTCAGACGTGAGGCGTCTTTCCTTGCAATAAAGACAAAGTCGTGACCTTGGGGCAGTTTTGCCTTGTTAAGCCTAAAAAATTCTCTGATCAGCCTCTTGATACGGTTTCTCCTGACAGCGTTTGCCGTCTTCCGGGTGACGGTAATTCCCACTCTCCTTATGCCCAGGCCATTGGGTTTTGTTAAAACCACAAAATGTTCTGTAGTAAGCCTTTCCCCCGACCGATTTAAATTGACAAAGTCTGAGCGATTCAATAATCTTTCTTTTTTTGAAAGGGATTGTGAACACTCATTGTAATTTGGGATCGGTCGCGAATTCATGGGCGCATGTTACTATACGGTTAAACGCTTCCGTCCTTTGGCCCGTCTACGCTTGAGAACATTTCTGCCGGCTTTTGTTTGCATCCTGGCCCTGAATCCGTGGGTCCTTGCGCGCTTTATATTGCTGGGTTGATACGTGCGTTTCATAGTTTTTTCAAGTCCTTGGTTGAAATTTTATACAAAACTTCATTTAATCATTAGAAAAAAAGTTTGTCAAGGCAAATAACGATTTTACCGATTTCAATAAGTGACGAATAACAGTAAAAACCAGGAGAGGAAAGGAGAGCAGGATGCTTCTTGATCCAATTTTGGGGTGGTTTTCAAATGACCTTGCAATTGACCTGGGAACTGCCAATACACTTGTATACATGAAGGGCAAGGGTATTGTGCTGAGTGAGCCCTCTGTGGTTGCGGTGAGGAGAAACGGCAGGGGTGCCAGCAAGGTGCTCGCGGTCGGCAAAGAGGCCAAGATGATGCTAGGCAGGACGCCAGGCAATATCGTCGCGATAAGGCCCATGAAGGACGGGGTTATAGCCGACTTCGAGATAACCGAAGCAATGCTAAGGCATTTCATTCGCAAGGTCCACAATAGACGTACTCTGGTTAGGCCCAGAATCATAATATGCGTTCCCAGCGGCATTACCCAGGTGGAAAAGCGGGCCGTGCGTGAGTCTGCGGAGTCGGCCGGTGCCCGCGAGGTTTTTTTAATAGAGGAACCCATGGCCGCGGCCATAGGCGCTGGACTTCCCATAACAGAGCCTACCAGTAATATGGTAGTAGATATCGGCGGTGGGACTACGGAAGTGGCTGTAATTTCACTGGCGGGCATTGTGTATAGCAAGTCGGTAAGAGTGGGCGGCGATAAGATGGATGAGGCTATCCTGCAACACATAAAGAGGAAGTATAATTTGTTGATTGGAATTCGAACCGCCGAGATCATAAAAACCACCATAGGCAATGCCTATCCAAGTGATCAGATTGAGACCATTGAGGTGAAGGGAAGAGACTTGGTCACAGGCATTCCCAAGATTTTGACAATTGACTCGGACGAAATCCGGAAGGCTATTTCCGAACAAGTTGAGACCATAGTTGAAACTGTCCGTATTGCTCTCGAGCAAACGCCCCCTGAACTGGCAGCCGATATAGTGGACAAAGGTATCGTGTTGACCGGTGGCGGCTCCTTGTTAAAGAATTTAGACGTACTCCTGCGTGAAGAGACCAAGCTGCCCATAACCATAACAGAGGATCCGCTTTCTACCGTGGTCTTGGGTTCGGGCAAGGCCTTGGATAATATGGATATCTTGAAAGAGGTTGCAATAAGTTGAGGATTTGATTAGGCTTTAGGCATTGGGCGTTGGGCATTGGGGTTTAGGGGGTTCAGGTAAAGTGAAACTGGATTCAGGCCATTTTTGCATGATGCCTTGAACTTTGAGCCTTTAGCCTATTTTGGGCAGCGCCCTTCCCTCCGAGTTTCTGATAATCGACTTTGTATAGATGAGGTGTGAGAAGAGTAATTGAAAGATTCTGCGCCCTTTAGGAAGGCCTGGATATGGGCAGTCCTTGTGATTGTTGCCCTCCTTTTACTCTCGTCTGCCTCGGGATCTAACCGACAATGGAACCCAGTCGACCGATTGGTGGTGGAACTTACGGCCCCGTTGCAAAGCCTGTTTACTTCAGCTGTAAACTTGGTTGAAGATTTTTGGTTCAACTATTTCTACCTCGTGGGTGTGCGGCAAGAGAATCAGCAGCTCAAGAAACAAGTGGAGCAGCTAATGCTGGAGAACAGCCGATACCGAGAACTGCTTTCCACTTACGGGCGCCTTCAAGCCCTCCTCAAGTTCAAGCAGACCTTCAGGGAACCGGTGATTGCGGCAAGGGTGATCGGGAGGGACCCGAGCGGATGGTTCCGCTCGGTCATAGTGGACAAGGGTGAGAAGGACGGTGTTGCGATTGATATGCCAGTGGTAAACGCTCTTGGCGTGGTGGGGAGGATAGTGTCAGTTTCCCCACATTATTCTAAGATCCTTCTGATCATCGACCAGAACAGTTCGGTCGATTGTTTGATACAGCGATCGCGGGATAGGGGCATGGTCAAGGGGCTGTCTCCTGAACTGTGCAAGGTGGCATATCTGGTAAAGTCAAGCGATGTATCACTTGGTGACCAGGTAGTGACCTCGGGGCTAGGAGGCGTCTTCCCCAAAGGGCTTCCCTTGGGCGAAGTGGTTAAAGTTGTGGACAAGCCAGGGGAGTTATTCAAGGAAGTGGATATGAGGCCGGCGGTCAATTTTTCCAAACTGGAAGAGGTTCTAATAATCTTGCGGAAAAAAATCTCCTTCGAATCATGAGCAGGAAATCAAAGTTTGTGTTTTTTACGCTTGTTTGGGTTATGGGATTCGCCTTTATCCTGCTTGAGGGAAAGGTGCTGGGACGTGTCCTTCTTCACGCAGGTGGAGTAGACCTAACAATTATCCTTATAGCGTATATCTATTCACATGGTAGCGCGAGGCAAGCCGGATTGTTCGCCTTTGCCCAGGGCCTTTGTGTGGATATTTATTCTAGCGGGTTTGAGGGTTTGTTTGTTTTTTTGTACTTGTGCGGATTGGGCGCTATTTCCCTCTGTTCGAAGTTTATTCATCTTAGTAATCCTAGGGGGCAGGTGTTTGTAACAGGGGTGGCCTGGCTGGTGGTGAAGGCATTGTTCTTCGCAATGCTGATAGCACTTGAAAGTAACCTGCAATTGGAGGAGAGTATTTCCTGGAGCTTGTCAGTGCCATTACTGGCCACGGCCATTATGGCGCCGGTATTCTTTTATTTGCTTGATCGATTGAGCGCATTTGCAGCTGCTGTTGCGCCTGACGATTCGCTCATCCATGCAGACTAGTAGAGGATACGCGAGGGGTCTTGAAAACTTCAGTCCTTGATCCCATTTCCATAGAGGTGCTTAACAGGCAAATAAGAAAGGCCACAGTGTTGGCTATTGTGGCCTTTTCCATCCTCATGGTGAAGCTGTGGTCACTGCAAATCCTCAGCGGCCCCCATTATAGAATCAAGTCAGAGAAGAATAGGATCAGGCTGCAGGACATCCCACCTTTCAGGGGCCTTATCTACGACAGGCACGGGAATATTCTTGTTAACAATAAGCCGTCCTATGACCTCTATGTGGTCCCTGAAGACGTTAAGAATCCTGGGGCATTGGTGGAAAGGCTAGAAAGCCTGGTTTCCGTCAATAAGGATCTTGCGATGGAATTGATAGAGAAGGCCGGCCGGATCAAGCCATTTGAGCCGGTTTGTTTAAGACACGGATTAACTCGCGATGAGGTTGCCCTTGTGGAGACACACCGGTTTAACTTGCCGGGCGTAATGATCACCGTGGCTCCCCAAAGACGCTATATCAGGGGAGAACTTGCGGCACACATATTGGGGTATCTGGGAGAAGTCACCGAGAGGGATCTGAGAACAAGAAGGTATTACGGTGCCAGGGTTGGGGATCTTGTGGGAAAGGCAGGGGTTGAGCTGAAGTGGCAACGTGCGTTGGGTGGAATAAGGGGTGGAAAGCAGGTGGAAGTGGACGCAGCGGGAAGGCAAATTCGGATTATTTCCTCCCAGCCTTCCAGGCCGGGGGCGAATGTGTATCTGACTATCGACGAGGGACTCCAGGAGGTGGCTGAAAAGGCCATGGGGGAAAAAAGCGGTGCAGTGGTGGCCATTGATCCAAACAACGGGCAGATATTGGCGATGGTGAGTAAGCCCTCCTTTGACCCCAATCTTTTCGTTGGCGGCATAGACCCTGCTACTTGGCGCAAGATGGTGACAAGCGAGAGCTATCCTCTTCAAAACCGGGCCATTGCTGGCCTTTACTCGCCCGGATCCGTTTTCAAGATAGTGGTGGCACTCGCCGCCCTCGAAGAGGGGGTGGTTGATCCCGAAGAAGAGATATGGTGTCCGGGATGGCTGCAGCTTGGCAACAGGACGTTTCGTTGTTGGAAGAAAGTTGGGCACGGCAAAGTGAAGCTTCACCGCGCCCTGGTGGAGTCATGCGATGTCTACTTTTACACCTTGGGTAAGAGACTGGGCGTTGACAATATTGCAGCTTATGCGAGGAAGATGGGACTGGGCACTAAAACGGGATTTGATTTGGGCTTTGAGAAGGCCGGCTTGGTTCCCACGCGCCAGTGGAAGCTGAAAAGATGGGGTGTTCCGTGGCAAATGGGCGAGACCCTGTCTCTTGCCATAGGGCAAAGCTTTCTTTTGCTGACCCCAATTCAGGCTGCCTGTCTTATTTCCTCCGTGTTTAATGGTGGTTACCTTTACGAGCCGCAGGTCAGCAGACTTGTGCAGGACTCGGACGGCAATATTCTTTATGCATTTCGACCGAGGATCAAGGGACAGCTGAGTTTTTCAGAAGAAAATCTGCAAGTCGTAAGGGACGCCTTAGTTGGAGTGGTGAGTGAGCGTCATGGCACAGGAAGGAAAGCTGCTATTGACGGAATTAAGGTGGCAGGGAAGACGGGCACTGCTCAGGTTATAGCGCTGGAGAAGGATGGGAAGAAGAAAAAGGCAGAGATGGATGAGAAGTTCAGGGATCATGCTTGGTTCGTGGCCATTGCACCTGCGGAGGACCCTCAAATAGCTGTTTCAGTTCTAGTGGAACACGGGGGCCACGGGGGTAGTGCGGCTGCTCCCATTGCGAGGCAGGTTATGGAATACTATTTGGAAAAAAGGGGTCTCATACGCGGTCAAGCGGTTGAACACGGCTCTTAAACACAAAGTAGGTTCATGATGTTTGACAGAAGGCTGATTCAAAATTTTGATTGGTTTATCCTGCTCGTGCTTCTGGGCATTGCCGGGGCCAGTATCCTGAATCTTTATAGTGCAACTTTTCCCATAAAGGAGCAGGCGGCCAGCCATGTATTCGTCCGCCAGATCTATTGGTATTGTCTTGGGTTCGGGGCCTTCATTATTATGACAACATTCAATTATTTCCGCCTTGAGCGATTGGCTTACCCAGCCTATTTTGTTTCCGTGGCACTGCTCGTATTGGTGCTAATCATAGGCAAGATATCATCCGGTTCTCAAAGGTGGTTATCTCTGGGCCCGATTTCATTTCAGCCCTCCGAGCTGGTGAAAATCAGTCTTGTTCTCGCGCTGGCCCGATTTTTCAGCGAAAAGAAGGAGTTTAAGGAGTACAGGCTCAGAGACCTTTGGATGCCGTTTGGCCTCATTTTGGGCCCTTTTATCCTCGTGGTCAAAGAACCTGACCTGGGTACGGCGTTGCTGCTCGTCATGGTTGGTGCGTCAGTGGTCTTCCTGGCAAAAATTCATTGGAAATCCATATTGATCTTGGTCATTGCAGTCGTAGTATTAGCCCCGTTTGTGTGGCTCCATCTGCAGCCCTATCAGCAGAGACGGATAATGACTTTTTTGAGGCCTGACATGGATCCTTTGGGAGCGGGCTATCATATCAATCAATCCAAAATAGCGATTGGCAGCGGTCTTCTGTGGGGAAAGGGGTTTTTGCAGGGAACGCAGACAAGGCTCCACTTTTTACCTGAGCAACACACGGACTTTGCATTTTCCGTGTGGGCAGAAGAATGGGGGTTTTCTGGGGCGCTTTTTCTTTTGGGCCTGTATTTTCTTATCATCCTCTGGGGCATGCATATTGCAAGAAATTCAAAAGACAAGTTTGGGGCCATGCTGGCAGTGGGGATAACTTCAATCATCTTCTGGCAGGTGGTCATAAATGTGGGAATGGTCACTGGCCTTCTCCCAGTAGTGGGGATACCTCTGGTACTGTTCAGCTATGGGGGATCATCACTGGTGTCCACCATGGCGGCTCTGGGGATACTCATGAACATTAGGATGAGAAGGTTTATGTTCCAGTGACAAGGGCAAATAGGATGCAACAGTAACTCAAACTGGCTCTTTTTTACCTGTTTTTAAGACTTTGTGATTTTTCTTGCAAAATCTTGAAGCTTATGGTAAGGAGCCAAAATTGTTAAGCGGGGTGCTGTCATGAAAAAGACAAGAGAGGAAATGAATGCCTTTTTGGGCGAGGGCACCGAGTTTGAGGGAAAGCTTTCCTTTACAGGTTCGGTGCGCTTAGATGGCCGTTTTAAAGGGGAGATTTTCAGCGAGGGTACCTTGGTTGTAGGAGATTCGGCCTTCATTGAGGGCGAGATAGAGGTCTCGGAAATAATCGTGAGCGGTGAGATCAAGGGAAGTATAACTGCTTCCAAGCGCATAGAGATTCATGCGCCGGGGAAGGTATTCGGAAACATCCAGTCACCGGTCGTGGTTATTGATGAGGGAGTTATTTTTGAGGGCAACTGTAAGATGCGTTCCCTGGCTGAAGAAGATGATAAGAAAATAGCGGTCATTTCATAACCTCCGAGAAAAACTTCACCCCTTAAAAAAAGCTTTGACAAGGCGATATTTTTTTTGTAAAAGGCGTTACCCGTTGAGGCGTGAACCTATTGGATTAGTTTAAAAAAGGATTGGTTTGCCATGCTTAAGATAGACATCTCGCTAATCTACCAGATAGTAAATTTCCTATTTCTCTTGCTTGTCTTAAATCTTATCCTTTACAGGCCTATACGAAATATTGTGCGCAAGAGAAAGGAAGAGATGGAAGGCCTTGAAAAGATGATTGAACAATACGAGAGCCGGGCCGAAGAGGATGCCAAGCAGATTGAAGAGTCCATGGTCTTGGCCCGCAAGGAAGGGTTCCAGGAGAAAGAGGCACTGAAGCAAGAGGGGGTGGAGGAGGAAAAGTCCATCCTTTCCGAGGCAATGGCAAAGGCCGGCAATAAGGTCCAGGAAGCCAAAAAGGAAATTGACGCCAAGGTGGAAGAAGTCCGCAAAGAGCTGGAAGCGCAGGTGGCGATGTTTTCCGCCCAGCTCGTAGAAAAGATTTTGGGGAGGAGCATTCAATGAGCCGGGGAAAGGGCTTGTTTGAAATATTTAGGAAGGTTTTCCTGTTGGTTGGTACATTCGTCTTAGTATGGATACCCGCCGGGCTCATTTGGGCCTCAGAGCATGGTGGGGAGGCTGCCTCCCATGAAGGGGGAGGGGCCACAAAGGACTTGATTGCAAGGTTTATTAATTTTGGATTGATGGTCATTATACTTTTTGTGGTGATTCGCAAGAGTTCCATGAAGGACTTTTTCTCAGCCAGGAGAGAGTCAATACGTAAAAAACTGGATGAGCTAAAGCAAGGCAAGGAGCTGGCGGAGAAAAAGGTCCGGGAGCTTGAGCAACAATTAAAGGCATTTGAAGAGGAAAAGAAGCAGATTCTTGAGCAATACAAGGCAGAAGGGCTTGCAGAGAAGGAAAGGATTATAAAGGAGGCAAAGGAGAGGGCTGAGCAGATCTTGCAGCAGGCAGAATTTACGATCCAGAGAGAGTTGGAGGCAGCACGGGCAAGATTGCGCGAAGAGGTGGCCGAGTTGGCCGCAAAGAAGGCTGAAGAAATTATTAGTAACCAGATTACTGACAAGGACCAAGAACACCTGGTCAGTGAATTCATAGAAAGGGTGGAGAAGTTACATTGATTAGCTCCAAGATTTCCAGAAGGTATGCTAGGGCATTGTTCGGTATTGGTAGGGAAGATGGAAACTATGAACTCTATGGCAAAGCCCTGACAGAGTTTGTCCGGTTTTGTGAAGAAAATCACACCTTTTACAGGGTTATTTCCAGCAAGATATTCTCTACCGAGGAGCGGATCAGGGTGCTCGAGGCAGTGCTCTCAAAGTCAGACTTTCCTGATGTAGTAAAAAACTTTTTGAGGGTGTTGCTAGACAAAGAACGAATAGAGGCTATAGCTGGTATAGCCGAGTACTACCAGAAACTTACAGATGAGGTTTCCAATATAACCCGGGCGAACATCATTACCGCCCGACCCTTAAAACAGGATGCTTTGGAAAAGTTGAAGCAAGGACTTGAGAAGTTAACAGGCAAGACGGTTGTACCTCAGGTCAGCGAAGATGACTCTCTCATTGGCGGCGTCGTCGTGAAGATTGGCGACATGATATTGGACGGCAGTGTAAGGGCCCAGTTGGAGGGCCTAAAAGAATCATTAAAAAGGGGTGAATATAGCTAATGGAGATCAGAGCAGAAGAAATAAGTCAGGTCATAAGGGATCAGATCAAGGATTATGAAAAGAGGGTGGAGGTCAGTGAGACCGGCGTAGTCTTATCAGTCGGTGACGGGATCGCCCGCGTCTATGGGGTAGAAAAGGCTATGGCCATGGAGATGCTTGAGTTTCCAGGGGGTATTTATGGCCTTTGTCTAAACCTGGAGGAGGACAACGTGGGCGTGGCCGTTATGGGCGATGATTCCCAGATCAAGGAGGGAGACATAGTTAAGCGCACTGGCCGAATTGCCCAGATACCTGTTGGCGAGGCCGTATTGGGGCGGGTTATTGACGCCGTGGGCCAGCCTCTTGACGGGAAGGGCCCGATTAATGCCACCGAATTTAGGAGGATTGAAATGGTGGCCCCGGGCGTGGTTGCCCGCCAACCCGTGAAGGAGCCCATGTATACTGGGATCAAGGCCATTGACGCTATGACTCCTATAGGCCGAGGCCAGCGCGAGCTGATTATTGGTGACAGGCAGATCGGAAAGACTGCCATCTGCGTGGATGCCATCATTAATCAGAAGGATACGGATATTTATTGCATTTACGTGGCGATAGGGCAAAAGAAATCAACTGTTGCCCAGGTAGTGGATACGCTGGAACGCCACGGAGCCATGGAGTACACCACCGTGGTGGCAGCCTGCGCCAGTGACCCGGCCACGCAGCAGTTTATCGCTCCCTATTCGGGTTGTGCGATAGGAGAGTATTACAGGGATAGCGGACGTCACGCACTTATAATTTATGACGACCTATCGAAACAGGCCGCAGCCTATCGCCAGGTCTCCTTGCTCCTCAGGCGACCTCCAGGACGCGAGGCCTTTCCAGGGGATATCTTTTACAATCACTCCCGGTTATTGGAGCGGGCCGCAAAGCTGAATGATGAGCTGGGCGGCGGGTCCCTTACCGCGTTACCCATAATTGAGACTCAGGCCGGCGACGTCTCTGCTTATATTCCCACGAATGTGATCTCCATTACCGACGGCCAAGTCTACCTTGAGCCAGGACTATTTTTCTCTGGCGTACGACCTGCCATTAACGTTGGTCTATCTGTGTCTAGGGTTGGTGGCGCAGCCCAAACCAAGGCCATGAAAAAGGTGGCAGGTACGCTTCGTCTTGACATGGCCCAGTACAGGGAACTCGAGGCCTTTGCTCAATTCGGCAGCGACCTTGACAAGGCGACTCAGCAGCAGTTGGCTAGGGGACAGAGACTTGTGGAAGTCCTGAAGCAGCCCCAATATCAGCCTATGACCGCTGAAAAAGAGGTAGCCATATTGTTCGCGGGCGCTAATGGATACCTGGATCAATGGCCAGTTGAGGCCATAGCAGATTATGAAAAGCAGATGCTGGAGTTCATGGAAAGCAAGCATCCTGAGTTGCTGCAGGAAATAAAAGAAAAGAATGATATTTCAGAAGAACTAGAAGGAAAACTAAAGAGCGCTTTGGATGAGTTCAGCAAGGTATTTCAACCTACCTCATAGCGGCTGGAGGAGAAAACAAGCGTACTTAAACACTAACCCGAGCTTATTGAGCAAAGAGATGTTTCTATGGCAACGCTGAGAGATATTCTGCGAAAAATAGGGGCAGTAAAAAAGACAAGGCAAATCACAAAGGCCATGAATATGGTGGCGGCAGCCAAGTTGCGCAATACCCAGGGCCGGATGGAGAGCTTCACCCCTTATGCCACCAAATTTGCGGAGGTGCTTGGCCACCTCGCGAGTAGGCTGGAACCCGATGTCCATCCTCTGCTGGTCAAGAGAGATGAGATAAAAAACGTGGAGTTGCTTCATTTCTCTGCTGACAGAGGGCTTTGCGGTGCATTTAACACCCACCTTATCTCGCAGGCAGAGAAATGGGTGAGGGAACAGGAGGCATTGGGCAGACAGTGTAGCCTTACGCTGGTAGGTAAGAAGGGCAAGGATTATTTTACTAAAAGGGATTTCAACGTCAGGGTGGCTCATACCCATATCTACGGCAAAATTGATATCTCCTTCATAAATCAGATGGCCCGGGAGTTTATCGATCGGTACCTGAACAACGAGGTGGACGAAGTTTACATGATGTTCAGCAGGTTCATCAGTATGGTTAAGCAGGAGCCGACACTGGTGAAACTGATACCCATTGAACCACCGGGTGTGGAAGAATATGCCGAGAGGTCGGGTGCAACGGAGTATCTCATTGAGCCAAGTGCAGAAGAACTTTTGGTTGAACTGTTGCCAAAGCATTTAAGTGTCCAAATTTACAACGCATTCCTGCAAAACGAAACCAGTGAACATGCAGCCCGCATGACCGCTATGGACAACGCGTCCAAGAACTGTTCAGAAATGATAGACAACCTCACCCTCGTGTACAACAAGGCCCGGCAGGCCGCCATTACTGCCGAATTGATGGACATTGTGGGTGGGGCTGAAGCACTTAGAAAGGCATAATGGCAAAAAGGAGGCATTATTAAATATGAATGAGGGCAAAGTCGTACAAGTCATTGGACCGGTGGTAGACGTTGAGTTCCCTGAAGGGGAGCTTCCTGCATTATTGACCGCATTGACCATAAGCAACCCTGCCATCGACGATACCGAAGACAACCTTGTCATTGAGGTGGCGCAGCATCTGGGTGACAGGGTGGTGCGGTGTATTGCAATGGATATTACCGACGGCCTGGTTCGCGGGATGAAGGTCAAGAATACCGGCAAGCCCATCATGATGCCCGTGGGAGATGCTTGCCTGGGTAGAGTCTTGAACGTGGTCGGTAGGCCTGTGGATGGTCTAGGACCAGTGGAGGCCTCAGAATTTTATCCAATTCACCGCCATGCTCCTGCCTTTGAAGACCAGGACACCACAGTTAGGGTTCTGGAAACAGGGGTAAAAGTTATTGACTTGCTGGTGCCTTTCCCCAGAGGCGGAAAGATGGGGATGTTCGGAGGCGCCGGTGTGGGCAAGACCGTGGTGATGATGGAAATGATTCACAATATCGCCATGCAGCATGGTGGTATCAGCGTGTTTGCAGGGGTAGGCGAAAGGACAAGAGAGGGCAATGACCTGTACCTGGAGATGAAGGAATCCGGCGTCATTAAGAAGGCCGCTCTCATTTATGGCCAGATGACTGAGCCTCCTGGCGCCAGGGCGAGGGTTGCGCTTTCAGCGCTCACTGCTGCTGAGTACTACCGGGATGAGCGGGGCCAAGACGTGCTTCTTTTTATAGATAACATCTTTCGGTTTACCCAGGCTGGATCCGAGGTTTCTGCTCTGCTCGGACGTATACCTTCTGCTGTGGGTTATCAGCCGACCTTAGGTACGGACCTGGGCGAGCTGCAGGAGAGGATTACATCCACCAAGAAAGGGTCCATCACCTCAGTACAGTGTGTCTATGTTCCTGCTGACGACTTGACTGACCCGGCGCCTGCGACAACCTTTGCACACCTCGACGGAACCGTGGTGCTCTCAAGGCCCATAGCCGAGTTGGGAATATATCCTGCTGTGGATCCACTGGATTCCACTTCCAGGATCCTAGACCCGAACTATCTTGGAGAGGAGCACTATACAGTTGCTCGACAAGTCCAGCAGATTTTGCAGAAATATAAAGACCTTCAGGATATTATCGCGATCCTCGGCATGGATGAGTTGTCTGAGGAGGATAAGCTAACTGTTGCCAGGGCAAGGCGAATTCAAAGGTTCCTGTCTCAACCGTTCCATGTGGCCGAGCAATTTACGGGCACTCCGGGTAAGTATGTTCCAGTGAAGGAAACCATCAGAGGATTCAAGGAAATTATAGAGGGAAAACACGACGACTTACCCGAGGCCGCGTTTTACATGGTCGGTGGTATAGACGAGGCAGTGGAAAAGGCCGAAAAGATGGCCGCGGCTAATAAATAAGAGGTTGGATTCATGGGGAACGTGTATCTGGAAGTCGTAACACCCGAGAGGGTGGTGGTGAGTCAACAAGTTGAGATTGTGGTGGCACCCGGTTCACTGGGAGAGTTTGGTGTACTGGAAGGCCATGTTCCTTTTTTGACGGGTATCCTACCGGGGGAGCTTCGGTATACTGCTAATGGAAAGACTGAGTACCTGGCTGTTACAACCGGGTTTGCAGAGGTTTCGGACAACAAGGTTTCCATTTTGGTGGATGCCGCAGAGAAGGCCCAGGAGATAGATGTGGAGCGCGCCAGGCAGGCAATGCAACGGGCCAGAGAGAGGCTGTCTAAAGAGCGGGGAACCCCGGATATTGATTTTCAGAGGGCAGAGGTGGCTCTCAGGCGAGCCATCGCCCGCATAAAGGTGGCTGAAAAGGTTATGTAACCCCTGAAAATAGCAGGAATAATTTTATGAGGCAGGCACCTGAAGCCTGCCTTTTTTATTGACCTTTTGGGGCTTGCAAGCTAATATTGCTTTAAATAAGCTGGAAGGCAGGTATTTGCTCATGGAACTGATTGGAGACATTGAACAGTTCGACGCTCTGGAAGAAAAGATTGATGCTTTGCTTGAGTTGGTGGAAAATCTCAAGAATGAAAAGAGGGCATTGTCTGAAAGGCTTCAAATTCAAGAAGAAAAGATAGCAGACCTTTCCAAACAGGTGGAGGCTTTTAAGTCCGGGAGGGACAAGGCAAAGCAGAAGATTCTCCAGTTGTTGGAGAAACTTGAACAAGTGGAATTAAAGTAACCCAGATATTGGGGGCAACCTTTGAAAGAGAAAGTCACTGTTAGGATTCTTGACCAAGAATATCAATTACTTAGTGAAGAACCCAGTGACCATGTACAGAAGGTTGCTGATTTTCTTGACGAAAAGCTCCGAGAGGTTAAAGGGCAAGGCGGCGCATTGAGCGAGAAGAAACTCGCAATTTTGGCAGCCTTTCACATTGCCAGCGACTATTTCCAACTCTTGGAGAAGCACCGACAGTTGTTGGAGCTTGTAAGATCGAGGACCGAAGCGATGCTTAGGCGGATCGGTTCCAATACATAGGTTAACAGGAACGCAATCCATGACGGGACTGCGTGTCCTAAAAGGAGACTGTGGGTTTGAATCGGATTAGGGAATATTTCCCTGTACATATGGTCGTTCCCTTAAATAGGGAACGGTGCTTGCCACCAAAAACATCGTCAATGAGGAAGATTTTTTCGGGGCAAGTTAGGTGTAAACGCCGCAAAATCTTAGCATTACACGAATTAGGTTCCCAAACCAATGAGAGTTTGGACCCGGCTTAGTTGACCAATCGTCTAATAAACCGATTCATACCTTATTTCCGCTTCAGATAAATTCCTGTCTTTTCCCAGTCTCCGATTAAGCAGAGCAGGTTCCGTCAGGTGTAAGGAGTATAGGGATAGCTATGAATTATCTATATCTGTCAATAGCAGCACTTGCAGCACTTGTACTGGGAGTTATCATCGGGTTTCTGGTGCGCAAGCGTCTGACAGAGTCCAGGGTAGAATCGATCGAAAAGTATGCCAAGAAGATTCTCGCAGACGCCCAGAAAGAAGCCAAAACAATAAAAAAGGAGGCGCACCTTCAAGCCAAGGACACGCTCTACCAGATGAAGGTGGAGTTTGAAAAGGAAACGAGGGAGAAAAAAGAACAGCTCCTTATTCAAGAAAAACGGCTTTTTCACAAAGAAGAAAATCTGGACCGCAAGCTAGAACAGCTTGAGAAAAGGGAAGCAAAGGTTGTTGAAAGGGAGCGAAGCCTGGACCGGGCCGAAAGGGAGCTAAAGGAAAAGGAACAAGAGTACGCGAGGCTGATTGAAGAGCGAAGAAAAGAGTTAGAAAAGATCGCTGGCATGTCCAGTGACGATGCAAAGAGGCTGTTGATTGAATCCATGGAATCAGAAGCGCGGCATGAGGCAGCCAAGCTTATCCGGAGGATAGAGAATGAGGCCCGGGAAGAAGCAGACAAAAAAGCACAGGAGATACTTGCACTTGCTGTGAAGCGTTACGCAGGAGATTATGTTGCTGAGAAAACAGTGTCAGTGGTGAACCTGCCCAACGAAGAAATGAAGGGCAGGATCATCGGTCGGGAGGGAAGGAACATTAGGGCTATCGAGGCCGCTACCGGTGTCGATGTTATAATCGACGACACCCCTGAGGCGGTGATCCTTTCAGGATTTAATCCTGTCAGGCGCGAGGTGGCGAAGGTAGCCCTTGAGCGTCTAATCGATGACGGTCGAATTCATCCCGCAAGGATCGAAGACGTGGTGGCGAAGGTAAACAAGGAGATTGAGGCAAGCATCCGCGAGGCAGGGGAACAAGCCACCTTTGACCTCGGTGTTCATGGGATTAACCCTGAGCTGGTAAAACTACTGGGTCGTCTCAAGTACCGGTCGAGCTATGCGCAGAACGTGCTGCAGCACTCCATTGAGGTAGGATTCCTTTGCGGCATAATGGCGGCTGAGCTGGGCCTGAACGTAAAGGAGGCCAAGAGGGCTGGACTGCTCCATGACATAGGTAAGGCCGTTGACCATGAGGTGGAAGGACCTCATGCTGCCATAGGAGCGGATCTTGCGAGAAAGTATGGGGAATCAAAGGAGGTAGTGCACGCCATTGCGGCTCACCATGAGGAAATTCCCCCAGAGTCCGTCTTGGCCATCCTTGTGCAGGCTGCCGATACCCTTTCCGGGGCTCGTCCAGGTGCTCGGCAGGAGATGCTGGAGTCCTACGTAAAACGTCTCGAGGAACTGGAAAAGATCGCCACGTCTTTCAAAGGGGTGGAAAAGTCTTATGCAATCCAGGCGGGGCGGGAAATTCGAATCATGGTGGAAAGCAAAATTGTTGATGATGACCAGGCATTTATGCTATGCAAAGAAATAGCCAAAAAAATAGAGCAGGATATGACTTACCCTGGTCAGATCAAGGTCACGGTTATTAGAGAGACCAGGGCCGTTGAATATGCTAAGTGATCTCTGCAGAAGGCCAGTGGACAGGTAATTGCGTGCACATTGAAGGCCATCGACCGTGAACGCCCAAGCCAACAAGGAACCCGTTTTTCTTGTAGATGGTAGTTCGTACATCCACCGGGCATATCATGCAATAAGGAACCTTTCCAATTCAAAGGGCTTTCCCACCAATGTGGTCTTTGGATTCACCAAGATGCTCCTGAAATTGCTTCAGGAGAAAAATCCAAAATACGTTGCCATAGTGTTCGACGCAAAGGGGCCGACCTTTCGCCACGAGGTCTATAAAGAATACAAGGCAAACCGGCCACCTATGCCCGAAGATCTTGCCGTTCAAATCCCACTAGTAAAAAGAGTCATCGAGGCCCTCAACATCAAGATCCTTGAAATGGAAGGCTACGAGGCGGATGATATCATTGGTACCCTAGCCCGGAAGTGCCAGGAGCAAAGTCATGAGGTGGTAATGGTGACGGGGGATAAGGATTTCCGCCAACTGGTTACGCCTAAGGCCATTATGTGGGACACGATGAAGGACAAGATCACCGATTATGAGTCCATTAAGGCAGATTATGGACTTGAGCCTGAGCAGTTTATTGACGTGATGGGGCTTTCTGGGGATGCTAGTGACAACATACCAGGCGTTCCCGGGATTGGCGAAAAAACGGCTGTCAAGCTTATAAAGGAATTCGGGTCTTTGGAAAACGTTCTCGAAAAGGTGGAGGAAGTCAAGGGAAAGAAGCTTCAGGAAAATCTCCGTCAGAACACAGAATCCGCCCTGTTGAGCAAAAAGCTTGTGACCATAGACCAAGAAGTCCCGTTAGACATAGAGATCCAAGACTTGATTGTTGGTCAGCCCAATAGGCAAGTACTCTCTGAACTGTTTCGCGAGCTTGAGTTCAGGGATCTTTGGGATCAATTTACGGTCCGGGAACAAACCGAGGAGGATTACCGTGTTTGTTGGACAGAGGCTGATCTTGAACGGCTAATCGCCCAAATCAAAGAAAAGGGAATGGTGTGTCTGGATACGGAGACCACCAGTGAAAACCCTTTTAGGGCGAAACTAGTGGGTATTTCCTTTTGCCTCGAGGAAGGGAAGGCCATCTACCTGCCACTGGGCCACGAGTATGCCGGAGCACCTGCGCAAATTTCTATTGAAGACGCTCTGGAGGCCTTAAAACCTGTTTTTGAGGATGGAGACATTAAGAAGATAGGGCAGAATATAAAGTATGACGCAGAAGTGCTGCGCTTCTACAACATCAGTCTGGCAGGCATCCACTTTGACACGATGGTTGCCTCCTATGTCATAAATCCGGGATTAAGGCAGCACAATCTGGAGGCCCTTTCCCAGCAATATCTCAATCACAAGATGATAAGCTACAGCGATGTTGTGGGCAAAGGAAAAAAGGCAAAGAATTTCTCTCAGGTCAAAATTGAAGCTGCAGCCCAGTATTCTTGTGAAGATGCTGATATTACCTTCAGGCTGATGAGGGTGCTGAGTGAAAGGCTTAAGGCCGAGAAGAATGAGGATCTGTTTTATGGCTTGGAGATGAAGCTTATCCCGGTGCTGATGGATATGGAACTGGCAGGGATAAGGATTGATGTAGATTTCTTTGAGGCCCTGTCAGCAAAAATGGCACGCGAACTGGAGCAGCTTGAAGAGGAGATCTACAAGGAGGCGGGGATGAAGTTTAACATTAATTCCCCGCAGCAACTTGGCCATGTGCTTTTTGAAAAGCTCCAGCTCCCCACACAAAGAAAGACAACGAAGACCAAGCGTTATTCAACTGATGTCAGGGTCTTAAAGAAATTGGCGGTATACCCACACAAGGTCCCGAAACTCGTCCTAAGGTACCGGACCCTAAGTAAATTAAAATCCACGTACCTCGATGCCCTGGTGAAGATGGTAGAGCCACGTACCGGGCGGCTTCACACTTCTTTTAATCAGACCGTCACAGCTACGGGGAGGCTGAGCAGTAGCAATCCCAATCTCCAAAACATCCCTATCCGCGGCGATGAGGGAAAGGAGATACGCAAAGGATTTATTGCAGATAAAGGTTGTAAATTTATCTCAGCGGATTACAGCCAAATTGAGTTGAGGGTCTTTGCTCATTACTCGGGTGACCCGGCGTTTAAAGAGGCCTTTGAAAGGGGAGAAGATATCCATACCAAAACTGCTTCGGAGATCATGGGAGTGAGCCCTGACAAGGTTACACCGGACATGAGGCGGATCGCCAAGGCCATCAATTTCGGAATTATCTATGGTATGGGGCCGCAGAAACTTAGCGAAGAGCTGGAGATTGATCTTTCGTCGGCAAAACAGTATATTGCCACGTACTATGAACGATACAAAGGGGTTTTGGCTTACAAGGAGAGGATGATCAAGGAAGCCAAGGAAAAGGGATATGTAACCACACTTTTCAACAGAAGGAGGTATGTGCCTGACATAGAGCATCCTAAACAGGTTATAAGGGCTGAGGCAGAACGGATAGCAGTGAATACGCCTATACAGGGGACTGCCGCTGACCTAATTAAGAAGGCCATGATTAATTTACACGCACGGCTACGGAGGGAAGGTTACTCCACGAGGATGCTTTTGCAGGTACACGATGAGTTGTTGTTCGAAGCGCCCGAGGCCGAAGTGGAATCAGTAATCCCTGTGATCAAAGGTGAGATGGAGAATGTGTATAGGCTGGATGTCCCTTTGAAGGTAGACATTGGCATCGGCATGAACTGGTCTGAGGCGCATTAGTGGTTTTGGGTCATTGACCACAAGGGTTAAGGCTTGAGGAAGTACGCAGGAAGTGTTGTTTTGAATTCTGGTTTGTGATCAGGCCAGCTATACAATAGGCAAACTCTGAGACAAGGAGCGTTGAAATGACAGGACACCTGTACGTGGGCATTGATGCTGGGTCGGTTAGTCTCAATTGCGTGGTGATGGACAGGGATAAGAACCTGGTTTATGAAGCCCCTTATAAGAGACATCTAGGGAAAGTTGAAGAGGAAACACTGAGGCTTGTAGAGGAGGTGATGAACCGGTTCGGGGAGGATTCCATCGAATCGGTTTCCTTTACTGGTAATCACGGAAAAAAACTCAGTGAAAGACTGGGAACGTTCTACGAATTTGAGACCATCAGCCAGGTACTGGGCTCCCTCTACGTCAAGCCGGATGTAAGGTCCATAATCAGTATGGGTGGGCAAGACACCGCCTTGTTTCAAATAAGGCATTACCAGGGCGGATGGGATCTAGAGCACTTCGCCACGAACGGGCCTTGTGCTTCAGGCACAGGTTCATTCATAGACCAACAAGCCCAACGGCTTGCCACATCAATGTACAGCGATGATGTTGACCTGTCCCAGCGCCACATTGATGAAATCCTGAAGGACTTTATTGAACTTGGGCTCAAGAGCGAGAGAGCAGCCAACGTGGCATGTAGGTGCACAGTTTTTACAAAGTCGGACATGATCCATCTGCAGAACCGCGGCGAGAGGCTGGAGGACATAATTCATGGGCTCCACGTTGGAAACGCCAGAAATTATATGAGCACCATTGTAAACAACAGGGAACTTGCCGAGCCGATTATTTTCATAGGTGGGCTTTCCAAGAATCAACTGCAGGTCAATGCCTTTAGGGAGTATTTCCCAAACCTGATTGTACCGCCCTTTAATACCTCAATAGGGGCTATAGGAGTGGCCTTGCAGGCAATGGAGATGGGGCAAAAAGGTGAGATCAATCTTTCTGCCCTAAGGAAGTCCACACAGATCCAGGACATGTCCCTTCCCATCGGCAGAAGACTAGAGCTTAAGAAAACAGCATTTCCCGAATCAAATGAGGTGGAAAAGGGTTTTCTGCCCCCTGGCACAAAGGTTTACCTTGGCATTGATATTGGGTCCACCACAACCAAGTACGCCCTTATCAATCAGAATCGGGAGATTGTTCACAAGTGCTACGTGCCTACTCAGGGAAAACCCATTGAGGTTACCCAGAGACTGCTTCAGCACATTAGGGACGAAGTTGGAGACAGGGTGGAGATAGTGGGAACCGCTACCACAGGGTCAGGCAGGAATGTGGTGGGGGATTTCCTGAACGTGGATCTCATAATCGACGAAATAACCGCCCATGCGAGAGGGGCAGTGGAAATTGATCCCACAGTAGACACGATTTTTGAAATAGGGGGGCAGGATTCCAAGTACATTTACATAGCCAATACCTATCCCCTTGACTTTGACATGAACAAGGTGTGTGCTGCAGGCACTGGGAGCTTCCTGCATGAACTAGCGAACAAGTATGGAATTAACATTGTTGGAGAGTTCCAAGAAATAGCACTTTCATCGGAAACGCCCGTCAAGCTGGCCGAGCGCTGTACCGTTTTTATGGAGTCTGACCTTGTTTCATACTTGCAAAAAGGTGTGCCTCAAACCGACCTGATCGCCGGGTTGTGTTATGCGATTGTGTACAACTATCTGAATAGGGTGGTGGGCAAGAGGAAGATAGGGAAGAAGGTCATGTTCCTGGGAGGGCCATCCCTGAACAAGGGCGTAGTGGCTGCATTTGAAAACGTCTTGGGTAGAGGCTTGATTGTGCCCAAGCACCGGGAAGTGCTTGGCGCGTATGGAGCCGCCATAAGCGTTCATGAAAAGATGACAGTCGAGGGAAGGGAGAAAAGTAGTTTTAGGGGGCTGGAAAGCGCTATAAACGACCGCATGGAGTACAAGGAAAAGATATGTCATGCTGATCCCAATTGCCACAACCAGTGCAAGCTCAAGATCTATGACTTTGACGGCCGCCGCAGTGTATGGGGTGGCGAGTGCGGGCGTTATGACGTTACCCGGGCCAAGGGCAAAAGAAAAGAGAATTATTTCCTGTTGCGGCAGAAGATGTGGCAGGAATACATGAACGGGGTGTACGAGGAATTGGGTGATGAGCCTGTCATGGAAGTTGACGGGCGCCCCACAGTGGGTATGCAAAGGGCCTTGTATACGCACCAGACGGGCGTGTTCTGGGCGTATTTTTTCGACACCCTTGGATATAGGGTTGTTCTTACCCCTCCGACCAATACCCAGATCGCAAAAGAGGGAATCGAAACCATGGTGGCCGAGACGTGTTTTCCGGTGAAGGTCTCTCATGGCCATGTCAAGGCCATTGCAAGAAAGACGAAATTCCTGTTTTTGCCTTCCCTGATTACCATGCCTACGCCCACGGACTCGGAAGTTGGTTTTTACTGTCCGATGGTACAAAGCAATTCTTACATGGTACGGTTTGCCTTGGGACTTGATAGATCTAATGTCTTAAGCCCTACCGTGCATCTCAAATTTGATCCCGATACACTGGCAGTGGAACTGTCAGAACAAATATCAAAGAAGATAGACAGGAGCCGAAAGCAAATACGAGAGGCAGTGTACAGGGGGCTGGAAAAGCACAACTCTTTTATCAGGGCGCTCACTGAGAGTGGCCGAAAAATTATTGACGAGCACCCAACAGGTGAACCAATCGTTGTGGTAACCGGCAGGCCATATAACCTGTATGACGAGAGGGTCAATTTAAGGCTGGGGCAGAATCTTGCAAAAATAGGCGTAACAGGCCTTCCAATGGACTTTATAGACGTCTCTCACGTGGACCTGTCAGATTTTCCAAATATGTATTGGGGATTGGGTTCCCAGATTATTCGAACCGCCAAACTGGTTAAGAAAAACCCACGCATGTTCGGACTTCACCTTACTAACTTCAGTTGTGGAGCGGATTCATTCTTAGAACATTTTTACAAGCACGTAATGAAGGACAAGGCATACCTGATACTGGAGCTTGACGAACACAGCGCTGTGGCTGGAGTGATGACAAGATTAGAGGCCTTCAAGAACGTTATTGAAAATACCATGCAAAAAGAAAAAATTGACCAAGAAACAGAGAGAAAGGTGGCGAACTGAAGATGGAATCTGCAAAGGTTATCAGCTTTGAAACTCTAACGGAAAATGTTGGCAGGTTCAATGTCAAAGACAAGACGTTCTTGATCCCCCAAATGAACAGGATAGGTGGGCACCTGCTGGCAGCCACCTTCAGGGGGTTTGGAATCAAGGCCAGGGTAATGGAAACCTTTAAAGGTATGGACCTGGGCAAGGAATACACTTCTGGCAAAGAGTGCTATCCGTGCCAGATAACCACTGGCGATATACTGTATTTCTTGAAAAAGGAAAAAGAAAGGCTCGGCGAGGCATTTAACCCAGAAGACTACGTATATTTTATGCCAGAGTCCGATGGGCCCTGTCGGTTCGGGATGTATAACAAATACCAGCGGATCATTCTTGATTCCTTTCCGGATTTCAAAAGGATCCGCATAGGTGCGCTTACCACCCGCGATGGATACTCGCTCCAAGGTATCATAGAGGAAGAAAAGGTTAGTGACTTAAGAAAGGCCTCATATTTCTCTGTGGTAGTGGCTGATATCCTGGACCGCCTGCTGTGGCGAATCCGTCCTTATGAAAGGGAAGAGGGCATGGCCGACGAGTTCATAGAAAACTCCATGCATACCATGGAAGAGGTGTTCGAACTCTACGGCCCGAAGAAGGACTTTGACAAGATTCTTGAGCGGCTGGAGGATATTATTGAACAGGCAAAGCAGATCATTGATCCATCAATACCTCCTAAACCACTGATAGGCATAGTGGGAGAAATATATGTTAGAAGCCATGTGTACGCCAACCAAGATCTAATCAGGATGATCGAAAAGTATGGGGGCGAAGCTGTTAATGCTTCCATTGCAGAGTGGATGAACTATACCAGCTACGACCGGCTTAGGGAGGCAAAGATCGGCCTGAGGCTGCACCTGAAGCAACTACGGTTTGGGGCGGTAAAGGAGTACCTCAAGAGAATGGCCGACTTCTGGGGGGACTTGTTTTACCAGGAACTGAGACAGAAGCAGGTATACAAGCGGGTCAAGAGACTGATTGACCTTGCTGATGACCACAAGATTGCACACTTAGAGAGAATACTAAAAGAAGAAGACCTGTTTACCTTTGACGTGGGCACAGAAGCATGCCTTAGCATCTCAGGAATAGTTGAGTACGCACGAGAAGGATTTAATGGTGTGGTTAATGCTTATCCATTTACGTGTATGCCGAGTACCACTACCTCAGCGATTGTTAAGCCAATCATGGATAAGCTGGGTGTGCCCTATCTGGATACACCATATGATTCCAGCTACCAGCCCGGTAGAGAGGCGGCCATCAGGACCTTTATGTACCAAGCCTATCAGCACTTCAAGCGTCACGGAAGGAGGCACTAGCGAGGCGCTGGTGGCCTAGCTCACAAGGCCTGGAAATTTATCGCCTGGCTGAGGGAATCCAAGCGTATTTGGGTGGGGTCGTGTGCGTAAGGGCAGGCGAACAGGTTTTTGTGAACAGGTTTGTCCACATGGTAACGGATGGCTCAGGGGTGATAAATGACAACCAAGATGCTGATTAATGCGGTTGAAGCAGAGGAGGCCAGAGTCGCCCTGGTTAAGGACGGTGTGCTAGAAGACTTCTATATTGAGACGCTGGGTGAAGAGGAAAAGGTAGGCAACATTTACAAGGGTGTAATAGAGAAGGTGGAGCCCAGCCTGCAGGCCTGCTTTGTCAATATCGGCCTGGAGAAAAACGGATTCCTGCCCTTTAACGAAATTCACCCCGAGTACTTCCTGCACCCCTATGACCCGGAGAAGCCAAGGCCAATACACACCCTTTTAAAGGAAGGCCAGGAGGTACTGGTCCAGGTGACAAAGGAGATGCCCGGGCGCAAGGGCCATCACCTGACCACGTACCTTTCCATTGCAAGCAGATTCCTGGTACTCACCCCGGGCAGGGAGGGTGGAGGAATATCCAAGAAGATCGCCAATGAGGCCGAAAGGGCGCGAATAAAAAAGATCATGAGCCAGTTCAAGTTCCCTGAGGGAGTGGGCTATATAGTAAGAACCGCGGCAGAAGGGCAGAGCAAGAGGGAACTATCCAAGGATCTCAAGAGGCTTTTGAGGGTGTGGGATGATATAAAAAAGCGGGTGAAGACCGCGCCTCCATTAAGCTTGATTCACGAGGAACAAGACGTTTGCCTACGCGTGTTGAGGGACCATTTTTCTGCAGAAATCAGCGAGGTATTGGTAGATGACAAGGAGACTTATGCAAAAGTCAAGAATTACATGAAGGTGATATCACCCAGATACCAAAGAAGGGTCAAGCTATACAAAGACAAGATTCCCATTTTCGATCGGTTTGAGCTGGAAAAACAAATAGAGGCCATTTTCAGTAATAGAGTGGAACTCAAATCAGGTGGCTATATTACCATAGATCCCACAGAGGCCCTGATTTCCATTGATGTTAATTCAGGCAGAGGAATGCTTGGCAAGGACTTGGAGACGATGGCCTTTCGAACAAACATTGAGGCAGCCAGGGAAGTGGCAAGACAACTGCGCTTAAGGGACTTGGGGGGTCTCATAGTAGTGGACTTCATTGACATGAAAGACAAGAGGCATATCCGAGAAGTGGAAAAGGTACTGCGCGAGGAGTTCAAGAAAGACAGGGCCAAGATTGACATGTCAAGGATGTCAAAGTTTGGGCTTGTGGAGATATCCCGCCAGAGGATCAGACCTCCAATAGAGTCAAGGCGGTACCATGTGTGCCAGTATTGCCATGGCAGAGGTCTGGTGCAATCAGTGGAATCGGCGGCGGTATCCCTGCTGCGCAGGGTTTCAATGGCTCTGTCTCGAGGGGGTGTCGTGGCTGTGGAAGGCCGACTCCCCGATGGAGTGGCAGCTTATCTCCAGAATAAGAAAAGAAAGGAACTGGCAGAATTGGAGACACGGTATGGTGTGGAGATAACCCTAAGGGGTGACCATTCCCTTGCACCCGGTGAGGCCGAGCTGCAATTTATTAAGCAAGATGCTGCCTGAAAGCCACGTGATGGACACACGAGTGAGCCAGTGAAGATATGTTCAATAACATTATCTACTTTATTGTTGTACTGCTTATCTTCAGCGTAGGCAGCGCCGAGATCGCCCCGCCCTTTCCTTTTTCAATATTCCTAGTGAGCGTATTCAGCCTATGGGCCTTTTTTGCAGGACTCTGCTATTTTCGCTTTAGGGCGCTGTTTCGAGCTATTGTGGCGACCCAAGAGACCGATGGGTACCTCACCCGCCTGTATCACGGATCCATCACCAGGTTGTCCATGGCCTCCATTGTGGTTTTTGCAATCGATGTATACCTACTTAATATTAAATACTGGCTTGGCCGAATTCCCTGGTTTACGGAATCGTCTTTACTCCAGGGCCTTGTTGGCCTTGGGATTTTCATGTTTTTCCTTTGCACGGTCTGGATATTTGCCTACCCTTGCTACCGCAGCCTCTTCCGCTCTCCTATATCAAGGGCCTCCTATGTACTAGGGCAAGTTCGACTTAATTTTCCAATTTTGCTCCCATGGATGGTTCTATCCTTTGTCTATGACTTGATTTCCCTCTCCCAATGGCAATTGCTAAAGTCGCTTCTTGATCGGCCGGTAGGGCAGATTGTATTTTTTGCGGTTTTCTTGGGAGTCCTGATGGTTTTCATGCCAAGGTGGGTACAGTTCTTGTGGGGGTGCAAGCCCCTGGAAGACAGCGAAAAGCTCCGGGAGCTCAAGAGATTCCTTGCAAAGCACGGGTTTAAGTACCGAGACATACTTCGTTGGCCGGTATTCGAAGGAAGGATGCTGACAGCAGGGATAATGGGACTGGTTGGGAGGTATAGATATATCCTTGTGACAGATTCCCTAATGGATTTGCTGAGCACTGAAGAGCTGAAGGCGGTGCTGGCCCATGAAATGGGCCATGCCAGATACAAGCACCTGGTATTCTACCTTATTTTCTTTGTGGGCTTTATAGCAATGTCACTGGGGCTATTTGATATATTTTTTTATCTGGTGGCATCCCAGCCTTTTTTCCTTAAGATGTTAACGGGCCAATCTGGGGGATCCATAAACCTTTTCTATTTGGCCCTGAGTCTTCCCATGCTCATAACGCTGGTGCTCTATTTTAGGTATATCATGGGATTTTTCATGAGAAATTTTGAGCGCCAGGCGGATCTCTACTCAGCCAAGCTAATGGGTACACCCAGGTATACCATTGATTCCTTGGAAAAGATTGCGCTATGGAGCGGCAAGAGCAGAGATATACCCAGTTGGCACCATTTCAGCATCAGGGAGAGAGTAGAGTGCTTAAAGAGGATGGCCGCTGATCCAGGAATTGCCACCCGACATAATCGTTTTGTCCTGTTGGCCTTTGTAATTTATGTACTATGCGTTGGGGCCTTGACCTACGAGCTAAACTTTGCGGGTGCCACAGAGCGATTTTCCCAGAAGTTTCTTGTAAGGGTGCTGGAAAGGGAGGCTGAAAAGGAGCCCTCCAATACTGCGGCCCTGGAGGCACTTGCAATGCTTTATCACAAGAGCGGTGATGTAGAAAAGGCACTCAGAATATACAGGAAGATCCTCTCTATCCAGCCCAACAACACTGTCGCCTTGAACAACCTAGCTTGGATTCTCGCCACCAATCCCGACAAAACCAGCGATGAAAGGCGCGAAGCCCTGACCCTTGCCAAGAGGGCGGTGGCCTTGCGGAGGGACCCAACATACCTGGATACCCTCGCTGAGGCGTATTTTGTAAACGGGCAAAGGCGAAAGGCGATTGAAACCGCCAAGGAAGCACTGGCCCTGGCCCGGAAAAATAGGGATTACTTTGTGGGCCAGCTAAAGAAATTTGAATCAACCCAGGCCCCCAGGTAGGGATTATCTTCCAGACAGTGGTGAAGACTTTTCGCTGTTGCGATCCAGGAGGCTTTTGGCAAAGGATTTCGCGGTCATGAAGGTATATCGGGCAAGGATGTATAGAGCTACAAAAGGGCCGATAAAATTGATGTGATAGCCCCCGAGCCAGGAGGGCAAGATAAGGAAGGTCATGTGCCCGAATCTCTCATTGAGCCAGGCGGCAGCGAAAAAGGCAGGCCAAAGCGAGCCCATGCCCATTGCCATAAGCATGAAAAAGGATTTCCCGAATTCTTCGTTAGCCAGCCAATTGATTTTCTTGTATGCCGCCTCATCACCCAATGATTTGGCCTTGAGGGACTGTTCATGGTAGTAATCAGTTTTTCTGAGTGTTCCCTTGATGTATTTTTGATTAACCCGGAAGGCCACCCACAAGGTGAGATCCCCCAGTGCCACTGCCCAAAGGCAGACTATGAAAGTTCCAGCCCACCATCCAACCAAGGGGTTTGCAAACCATCGGTATGGGCCGATCAGTAGGGGATCAACGGCTTGTAACCATCCTGAGATAGGATCCATGCTCAGCTGTGCCTAAGATAATTCTGGCCTCGGCAATTGCCGAGGCCAGCCCGACCACAATGCTATGAAAGGTTTTAGAACGGAGGCACTATGCTTCTGCCTAGAAAGCCTTTGGTTGTATATCGGAGTCCCACGTAGAAGGCAAGTATAATGAAAATCAGCCTGAGCACCTTATCAGGAATATACTTGGATGTTCGTGGACCGAGCATTGATCCAATAAAGATACCAACAAGCTCGGCACCAATAAGACCCCAGGAAACCAATACTCCCTTTCCAACCATATATGTGAATATGGAAATGATCATGCCTATGAGCACCGCAAGCGCAGAGGTGCCCGCCACCAGGAACATGGGAAGGCCTGCCACAGAGGTCAAGAATGGCACATAAAGAAATCCTCCACCAATGCCCAGGAATGCAGCAATGGCAGCAATAAATATACCGCCTACCATGGGTACCCAGGCTGTGAAGCCAAATTCCTGGCCATAGAATGTGAACCTGACCTTTCCAATGAAGAATGTTAGCAACCATCCTATCAACAGTAAGGCGTAGGCTATCCATTTAGGGCTGCCGATCAAGTTGATCCAAAGTGTGGAAGCTACGACACATGCAACTGCAATTATCATGAAGGTCCAAGAACCCTCAATGATGCGGACGCCTTTCTCTCTTGTATCTGCCTTTTCCTTCACGGCCTTTTGATATGCATCTGCAGCGGCCTGGCTTTCTTTTTTCTTGGCAGCCCATTGAGGTGTCATTTGATAGATTAGGTATGCGCCAATGACAAACACGGCTATTCCGAACCACCCCAGGTAGGCCTTCAGGGATATCTTACCTGCTGTAATCTCAGGGATGACCCATGATCCGCCAATACCACCAATGGCCAGGCACAGTCCGAGGGGGGCCACAAGCCTTCCCATACGGTAATAGTTAGTAGAAGAGATAAGCCCTGAAAGCCCAACTAGCCACTGGTTTGACACCCGAATCGAGTCGGTAAGCAACTTATTAACGGGGCTGCCTTTGCCGAACGACTTGGCATAGTCGCCCAATCCAAATATGGTTATATGCCCGACGCCGGCCATGATACCGCCGAATGCGCCCACACTAGAAAAAATCCACCCAACCCAGATAGCCCAAAGCAGTCCGGTTATCAGGCTGGGACGGGGTGCACCCGGGATGCCAAGATAACCCGGCTTTTCACCTGGCTTTATAGCTGCCTTGGTCTTTGCTGCAAGCTCGTCATTCTGGAGACTTTTTTCAATGGCCGCCTTCATTTTGGCAGGCATGTCAGGTGGGGTTAACGATGGTGTCCCTTGAGCCATTGCGAGGGCTACAAAGGATAGCAGAATAAGAACGGCTGTGCCCAAAAGAAACCGGCGATTTTTCATTTCTAACCTCCTTTTTAGTTAGAAATTACCCCCCTTTCCACACAGTTCCATTAGCTCACTCACTTGGCTGCTGGCAATGTAAGTTATTATATTGACTTAGTCAAGAATAAATATGCAAGCTAAGCTGCCAGCTTGAGGAGCAGGGCGGGTCTAATGGGACATCCTGGACATGGGGTGCCTTTGATGCTATAAAGACAGCCTAAAACCCGTCACACGGCAATATGAGGAATACACGCTATGTCCATCCCAGAACCACAAATTGACAAAGGAAAGTTGCTAGCGGCGCTAGAGAGGTTCAGCTCTGCAAAGATCGCAGTGGTGGGGGATATCATTTTGGACCAATATATCTGGGGTAGTGTCTCTAGAATTTCCCCAGAGGCTCCGGTCCCTGTAGTGGAGGTGGCCAAGGAAACCAAGATGCTAGGGGGAGCAGCCAATGTCATTAGCAATCTCGTGGCATTAGGAGCAGAACCCGTGCTGTATGGGGTAATTGGTGACGACCAAACCGGGGAAGAGATTCTTTCCATGATGCGAGACATAGGCTTGTCCACCGACTCGATACTGGTAGAGGCGGGCAGGTCCACCAGCATAAAGACCAGGATTATTGCCCATAACCAGCAAGTGGTCCGGTTTGATAAGGAGAGTAGAAGGCCTATAGCCGATGAGGTCATGCAACAGATCCTGGATATCGCATCCCAAGCCGTAGCAGAGACGGACATTATTTTGATATCGGACTATGGAAAGGGGGTTGTTTCAAGGGAGCTGGTGAAAGGGCTTAAGGCCTTAACAGAAAAACTTGAAGTCCCAATAGCCGTAGATCCCAAGACAGGAAATTTTGCCTGCTATCAAGGGGTGGAAATCATAACACCAAATAATGATGAGGCAAGCGGATATTGCCGATTCAACATTGAAGGCGAGGAAACGCTTCTTAAAGCAGGAGAAGTAATCCTTCAGGAACTTGATTGCAATGCAGTACTCATAACCCAGGGTAAGGACGGAATGACGTTGTTCGAAAGAGGGGGAACTGTTACCCACATATCAGCAGTGGCAAAAGAGGTGTACGACGTGACAGGCGCCGGTGATACGGTCATCGCGACCCTCTGCCTAGGTGTGGCCGCTGGCCTTGACCTTGTTTCCTCTTCCCTCATCGCCAACTTTGCTGGGGGCATAGTCGTGGGCAAGGTGGGTACTTCGGTTGTGAGTACCGAGGAACTTAGAGCCGCTATTATGACCTATGAACCGAGCCTGAGAGGAGCAGAGAGTTGATGAACAGAGAAGAAAGGCTGCAGTGCTGTGAGTACGAGTTTACTTCATTTCTAGGAGGACAGGTTAAATGAACATATGCATGGTCGGTGTCGGCTATGTCGGGTTGGTATCAGGTACGTGCTTTGCAGAGTTCGGAAACCGCGTGGTATGTGTTGACAAAGATCAGGAGAAAATTAGGAGCCTGGAACAAGGGAGAATCCCCTTTTTTGAACCGGGGCTGGAAGAGATACTAAAGAGAAATAGGTCAGCCGGAAGGATTTCCTTTACAACCAACCTGGAAGAGGCACTGAACGAGAGCCTGGTGGTATTTATCGCAGTGGGTACTCCCTCAAGGGAGGATGGCGCTGCAGACCTGACATATGTTTTTGAAGTTGCCTCAGAAATAGGAAAATATATGAAAGGCTACAAGGTGATTGTTACCAAGAGCACTGTGCCCGTGGGGACAGCCAAGAAGATAAAGGAGATCATCCGCAGCAGTCAAGAACGTGAAATTCCCTTTGATGTAGTCTCAAACCCTGAATTTTTGAGGGAAGGATCTGCCGTAGAAGACTTCATGCGACCTAACCGCGTTGTCATAGGGTCGGACAGCGAGCAGGCAGCCGCAATAATGAAGGATCTCTACTCCCCACTTTATTTGATCGAAACCCCTTTTGTGCTGACAAACCTCGAGACCGCCGAGATGATTAAATATGCAGCCAACGCATTCCTTGCCACAAAGATATCGTTTATCAATGAGATGGCAAATATATGCGAACTTGTGGGCGCTGACGTTCATCATGTTGCAAAGGCTATGGGCCTGGACAGGAGGATAGGCCCGAAGTTCCTGCATCCTGGGCCTGGGTTCGGCGGTTCCTGCTTCCCTAAGGACACCAAGGCCATTGCACACTTGGGTGCATCCCTGGGTTATCGCCTACATATTATCGAGTCAGTCATAAAGGTGAATGAAAACCAGGTGGCCAGAATGGTGGACAAGATGGAGAGGGCTCTAGGTAACTTGAAAGGCAAGCACATTGGAGTGCTGGGCCTTACCTTTAAACCCAACACAGATGATATTAGAGAGTCACCCGCCATAAAGATAGTAACTTCACTCTTGGACAAGGGGGCCAGTGTATCTGCATATGACCCTGCGGGCATGGACGCAGCAAAGGCCATACTTAACAAGGTGAGATTTGCAGCCGATGCCTTTGATGCGGCCCAAGGAGCCGATGCCCTTGCCATAATAACTGAGTGGAATGAGTTCAGACATCTTGATTGGGACAGGATGAAGCAGGTACTCAAGAAACCTGTTGTTTTCGATCTTCGCAATATTTATGAGCCTCATAGGATGAGATCCAGGGGCTTTGAATACCACTGTGTCGGGAGAGGTTATGAGCCGACCCAGTGAACCAGATCCGGTCAAACTCATTGCGAGCATCTTTTCACCGCAGGAAACCTTGGTCCAACAGTTCATCACTGAGATGTCTCTTCAGTTCGGCCCTGTGGATTGGGAAAGTCCACCTCTTTTTTTTGATAGAACCAGGTATTATGAAAGAGAGATGGGATGGCCGCTGCACCGGAGGTTTATTTCCTTTGAACAGCTTATTGCGCCTGATGATCTTGTGAGGATCAAGCTGCAGACCAATGAGCTGGAGAGAAAAACCGAAGTTGATGGTAAAAGGAGGGTGAACATCGATCCCGGATACATTGGGCTTGAAAGGCTGGTTCTTGCAACCGGGAAGAATTATGTTCACAGGATATATTTGGGCAGGGGTATTTTCGCCGATCTGACCTTGGTTTACAAGAAGGGAAGTTTCAGGCCTCTTGAGTGGACGTACCGCGACTATGCTGATCCAGGGGTTATCGACATGTTTAACCAGGTTAGAAGACGTTACACTGAACAGCTAAAGGCACTTAAAAGGGTGAAAGAGGGGGATCGGGAATCTTGATAAAGAGCATGACGGCATATGGGAGGGCAGAGCTTCAGAGGGAGGGCAAGACCTTCGAGTGTGAGATCAAGACCATTAATCACAGGTATCGAGACATCCACCTTCGGTTGCCTCGAAATTTTCAGCCCCTGGAGGAGGATCTCAAGGGGCTCCTTGCAAAGAGAGTCGGGCGGGGTAGAATTGAGGCGTCGATTCAGGTAAATTCAGGCCATGAACAGCTTGCTTACCACTTGCAATTAAATGAACCCCTTGTAGAATCCTATAAACAGATACTCAAAGACTTGGCGGCCAAGTTTGAAACTGGACCCGAGGTGAGCCTTGATACCCTATGCCAATTGAAGGATATTATTGTTTATGAACCAGAAGCACCGGACATAGAATCACTAAGGCCCGTGTTCGAGGAGGTACTGGAGCAGGCGCTTAACTCGCTGGAGCAGATGCGAGCTAGAGAAGGGCAGAACATTGAAAAAGACTTCCTGGAACGCTTGGGTCGCATTGATGCGTATGTTGAGGAAGTGGAAAAGCTGGCGGCCCAAATAGTGGAGGAATACCGTGAGAAGCTGAAGGAAAAGGTTTCGCGGATTGTTGGCGATGTGGAGGTTGATGAATGGCGGATTGCCCAAGAGGTGGCGTTTCTTGCAGAAAGGGCTGATATTACTGAAGAGATCGTGAGAATAAGGAGTCACACGGCCCAGTTCAGGGAGTATCTCTCCATCGAGGAACCCGTGGGAAGGCGGCTTGATTTTCTGATCCAGGAGATGAACAGGGAGGTCAACACCCTGAGCACAAAGGCCTCAAATGCTACTGTGTCCAGGATTGCAGTGGAGATAAAGGGAGAACTGGAACGGTTGAGAGAGCAGGCACAGAACGTAGAATGAAAGGAGATGAGACGATGAGCCCAAAATTGGTGAATATAGGTTTTGGAAATTCTGTTGTTTCCAATAGGGTAGTTGCCATAATATCACCCAATGCTGCACCCATCAAACGACTGCGGGATGAGGCCCGAGAGGAAAGGCGCCTTATTGATGCAACTCAAGGAAGAAAAACCCGTTCGGTTATAATCACTGACAGTAATCATGTAATCCTTTCCGCAATACAATCGGAGACCATTGCCCAAAGATTCAATCCCAATTTTACTGTATCAAAAGAAGATTTGGAGTGATCCTGTTGTTTGGGAATAGCATATCCAAAGGGGGGCTGCTGTTTGTTCTGTCCGCGCCCTCTGGCACCGGTAAGAGCACGGTCATAAAGGAAGTCAGGTTACGGATAGACAAATTGGGCTACTGTGTATCCCATACCACAAGGAATCCTAGGCCAGGTGAGAAAGACGGGGTTCATTATCATTTTGTCACACAATCCCGGTTTAAAGAGATGATTGACAAAGGCGCCTTTGTTGAGTGGGCAACGGTTTACGGCGAGTATTATGGGACGGCTGTTGATTCTTTGCAGCGCGAACTTGACAAAGGTGTGGACGTGATCTTGGACGTCGACCCAGTCGGAGCACAAAACATCAGGAAACGATTTGCTGATGCTGTATTGATTTTTCTCATACCACCGTCTTTGAAGGTTTTAGAACAACGACTAAGGGGAAGAGGAACGGACAGCACGCAGACAATAGCGAAGAGGCTCGAGAAGGCGGTATCAGAAGTCAAGGAGTCTGTGCACTATGACTACATAGTGATAAACGATGATCTGGAGACGACCGTGGGTGATGTCATTTCAATTATTCGTGCCGAAAGATGCAAAACAACTCGCCGCTTGGAAGTCATTAAGACTCACTTCCAACTCTAACCAGAGACCATGCTTATTCCAGGATACCACGCAGCCATTCAATCCATACCTGCGGGGAAAAAGATGATCAAAGAGGTATGGATCGCAGAGGGCAAGACCAGCAAGAGGGCCTCAAGGGTGGAGAAGCTTGCCCAGGCCCATGGTATAAAGATCAGTTACAAGAGCAAGGCTGAACTTGATTCGCTTTTGCCAGGCATATCCCACCAAGGGATCGTCTTGCTAGCAGAGGATTTTAAATACACGGATCTGGAGCAGGCCGTACAGCTTGCGGGAGATTCCTTGGGGCAGCCCATCTTTGTAATAGCAGACCACATTACAGACGAAGGGAATTTGGGTTCTATTATTCGGACCAGTGCTTTTTTTGGTATTTCAGGCCTTATCATCCCCAAGGACAGATCTGCAAGCGTAAGTCCCAGGGTCCTAAAAAGGGCTGTAGGGTGCCACTTATATCTTCCCATTTCAAGGGTGGTCAATTTGTCCAGGGCATTAGATTACCTTGAGCAAAAGGAATTCTGGATCATCGGGGCCGCGGGTGAGGCAAATAAATCCATTTATGACTATGACTGGCAAGGGCCGACCGCCCTTGTGGTGGGAAGCGAAGATAAGGGGCTCAGCCAGGGGATAAGGAAAAAATGCCATGAGCTGCTGAGTATTCCTTCTTATGGGGGTATCGATTCGCTTAATGTGGGAGTGGCTACCGGTATAATTTTGGCCGAGGCAAGGCGGCGTTCCCTATCCCGAAGACAGGGGAATGGGGTATCTGTGCAGCGCCCTGCAACCGACTAAGGCCTTAATTAGGGCGCATACCGGCAGACCAACCACGTTGGTATACGAACCCGTAATAGATTCCACGAGGAAGGCACCAATGCCTTGTATGGCGTAACTTCCCGCTTTTCCAAAGGGCTCCCCTGTGCTTATGTATCCCAGGATTTCATCCTCGCTGAGTTTTTTCACTCTCACCTCGGTTTGCACAACTTCCACATGGGCCAAGGTGCCGTCAGGGGCCACTAGGGAAAATCCAGTAAGCACACGATGGGTTCTTGCGCTCAATTTTTCCAGCATTTGGCGTGCGTGTTCCTCGTCTTCGGGCTTTCCCAAGATTATTCCGTCTATTTCCACGATAGTATCGGCACCCAAGACCCAGCTTTTACCCGCCCTAGGCCTTACGTCTAAGGCCTTGTTCACTGCAAGTTTTTTGGCCACCTCATAAAGGTTTTTTTCATCGGCCTGTTCGTGAATCAAGCTGGGTACTACTCTGAAGGGTATGCGCATCTGCTCAAGGAGCCTCTTTCTCCTGGGTGAACGCGAAGCCAAAACAAGAGGGTCTTTGGGGTTGATTGTTGGGTGTTGCATCAGGTGTTCTAGATTCCGAAAAGTTTCTTGGTGTTGTCTCTCAGTAGCCCAGCTAGTGTTGTCTCGTTTAGTTTTCTGAGTTTGGCCAACTCTTGGGCTGTTATGGCCACGTATGCCGGCTCATTACGCTTTCCCCGGTATGGCACGGGTGCTAAAAACGGGGCATCCGTCTCAATCAATATTCGGTTAATGGGCGCACTTGCTGCCACTTGTCTAATCTGGGCTGCATTTTTGTAAGTAATTGTACCTGGAATGGAGATGAAAAACCCCATGTCAAAAAGCTGTTGGGCCAACTCCATGTCTCCGGAATAGCAGTGTACCACACCAAAGCGTTCCCTTTTACCGATTTTCCTAAGTATATCCAGGATATCCTCATGAGCTTCCCTATCATGGATAATGATCGGTAGCCCTAAATCGATTGCAATATGCAGCTGCTCCTCAAACGCCTTTCTTTGCAGTTCCCGGGGACTGTAATTCCTGTAATAGTCAAGGCCTATTTCTCCCCAGGCTACGACTTTCGGGTCCTGGCTCAATGTGGCCAGGGTTTCCAGCGTCATGGAATTGAATGATCCGGCCTCATGGGGATGCAGACCCACGGCAGCATACAGGTTGGGCCTGGTGTTGGCAAGTTGCACTGCATCTTGCGAGCTTCTCAGGTCAACACCCACGGTGACAATGGCTTCCACCCCATTATCCTCTGCACGCTTGAGGACTGATTCGAGATCCTTCTGGAAGACCTCCATATCAAGATGTGCATGGGTATCTATCCACATGGACCCTTACCTTACACACATGGATTTGTCGCCGACTGCTGCAAATTTGATCGGCCCCGGTTTCTGCATCCCCGAGGCCCGCCTCCGAGTCATATAACCCAAGTGTAGCAACGTTTCAATGATTACATGTTATTGTGCGCGAAAAAAATCTTTACCATCCTTTGCTAAACACCGATATGCTAATAAGACACGTGCTTTGAGAGAGGGTGTTCTCTCGTGGGAACCGGGCGTAGTGGACAGGGTACGCCACATGGAGCAGGTCCAGTGAAGGCATCTTGTCAACAGCGGCCAAATTTGGTAGCTAAGAGGCCCATGCGACAGGGACTCTCGAAGTGGCCGGATCATATTGCCCGATTGAGAGGGCCCGGGTATAGGCGGATGCCAGATATTGGTCCCCCGGGCTTTGGCCCTGGACCCTGCGCCCCTCTCAAATGCATTGTAATTTTATGGTATTTGGCGGCTCGGGCAGAGGGCCTGGCGCCCCGGGCGGTCAATAATTAATCAGGGTGTCCTGCTCTTCGGCTTCAGAAATGGTGAATTCATTGTTATAGGATGTGCGCATTACTCAAAAAAAAGGGAATAGAGGAAGACAGGGGAAGGAGCCTCGAGGAAGAGCTTCAGTTTCAGAAGAAACTCAACTACATAACCAACAGGATTCATTCGGCTAAGGATACCAATGATATCCTGCTGAATCTTCAAGGTGAGATCCTCAGCCTGTTTGATGCCGATAGAATCACCATTTACGTTGTTGATGGCATCAAGAAGCAGATAGTGTCGCGCTTCAAGACCGGCGATGAGGTTGGCGAAATAAGGGTTCCCATTGAAAAGAACAGCATAGCCGGTTACTGCGCGGCCACCGGTACACTGGTCAATGTCAGGAATGCCTACGATGACGCAGAGTTAAAGTCCATAAACCCACTACTCCGGTTTGACAAGTCTTGGGATCAAAAAACCGGGTATAAGACCACACAGGTGCTGGCAGCACCCATAACCTACAACAAGTACCTCCTTGGCGTCCTGCAGCTTATAAACAAGAAAAATGGCGAGGTCTTTGGTAAGGAAGACGAAAGTTCCGTTGCAGAGATTGCCAAGGTGCTGGGCATTGCCATTTTCAATAAGCACAGGGCCGAACAAAAGGCAAAACCGACCCGCTTTGACTACCTCATAGCAAACAATATCATAAGCAACAAAGACCTCACGGAGGCCATGACCCGGGCAAGAAAGACGAGAAGGGCCGTGGAGACCGTGCTGATGTCGGATTTTCAGGTATCTAAGGAAGACATTGGCAAATCCCTTGCCTCTTTTTACAAGACCCGGTTTATTGCATATGATGAGCGCATGCCCATCCCTGGCGAGCTGATAAAGAATCTCAGGCCCAGTTACCTCAGAACCAACGTATTTGTGCCGGTGGAACAAAAGGATGGCAAAATAGTGGTGGCCATGGAGGACCCCAGTTACTTGCCGGCCAGGGACGCTATTAAGAGAATCCTTCATGGCAAGCAATTCGAGTACTGTGTGGCCCTCAAAGACGACATCTTCAAGATGATAGATCTCTTCTTTGATATCAAGGCCACAAGTATGCTGGCAGAGTCGGGGAGTATAGAGGAGATCCTGGGCAAGCTGGAGGCAAGCGACGAAGACTATGATGAAGAATCGGAGTCCGTCAGCGAGGAAGATAGTGCAATCGTACAGCTGGTAAACAAAATGATTGTAGACGCTTACCATCGCGGGGCCTCGGATATTCACATAGAACCCCGCTCGGGAAAGCAAAACGCCCTGGTACGCTTTAGGGTGGACGGCGCATGTCAGGTCTATCAAACAATCCCTTTCAGCTACAAGAGGGCTATTGTTTCCAGAATCAAGATCATGGCTGATCTTGATATATCTGAAAGAAGGCTTCCTCAGGACGGAAAAATTAAGTTCCGGAGGTTTGCCCCCCTTGATATTGAGCTGCGTGTTGCCACTATCCCCACAGCAGGGCAAAACGAAGATGTAGTATTGCGCTTACTCACAACTGGTGATCCCATTCCATTGGACAAAATGGGCATGAGCCAGAGGGACTACAATGCGCTCATAGACATGATAACAAAACCCTATGGAATGGTTCTTGTGGTGGGTCCTACTGGAAGCGGAAAGACAACCACACTTCATGCTGTGCTAAGGTACATCAACACGCCGGAAAAGAAGATATGGACAGCAGAGGATCCAGTGGAGATCACCCAGGACGGGTTGAGGCAAGTTCAAGTGATGCCCAAAATAGGGTTTGATTTTGCAACGGCCATGCGTGCCTTTTTGCGAGCAGATCCGGATGTGATCATGGTTGGCGAGATGAGGGATCATGAAACCGCTGCAATGGGCATTGAGGCCTCCTTGACAGGACACCTTGTATTCAGCACCCTTCACACCAACAGTGCGCCTGAGACTATTACCAGATTGCTAGATATGGGGATGGACCCGTTTAATTTCTCTGATGCGCTGTTGGGGATCTTGGCCCAGCGTCTTGTGCGGACCCTGTGCGAAAAATGCAAGGAAAAGTATCACCCAAGCAGGGATGAATTCGAGGCCTTGGTGAGGGCCTATGATGGAGATTTTGAGCGCTTGGGTGTCAAGTACAGTGATGACTTTTATCTTTACAAGGCCAAAGGCTGCTCCTACTGTGGGAACTTGGGATACCGCGGAAGAACCGCTATTCATGAATTACTGGTTTGCACCAATGAGATAAAGAGGTTGATACAGAACAGGGCTAAAATTGAGGATCTGAGACTCCAGGCGGCCAAGGATGGAATGACCACCCTTATGCAGGATGGCATCCGCAAGGTACTTGAGGGCGTAACCGATCTAATGCAGGTGCGCAAGGTGTGCATAAGATAGATAGGCACAGCCCACAATGCAATGGGGCGTATGTAAGCAATGCTGGTTTCAGACAGAAAGTAATCTGCAGCCGCTCCTCATGCGCCTATGGATACATCCCGGGATGTAACAGCCCTATTGTTTCGTCAAGACCGAACATGATGTTCATATTTTGAACAGCACTTCCTGCCTGACCCTTCACCAGATTGTCTATCAGGCTAACCACAATAAGTTTTCCAGTGCGCTCATCAACATTAATCGAGAGATTGCAAAAATTGCTTCCCCTCACTGCGGTACTTACCTGCAGCTTTTCAGGGCCAAAGACCCTTACAAAACTGTCCTTAGCGTAAAAGGTGTCATAGCACTCCTTAACTTTTTTCAGATCCAAGTTTTCATTGAGCTGGGCATAAATTGTTGAAAGAATGCCCCTGCAAAGGGGGACTACGTGAGGGGTGAAAGTTACACAGATCTCACTGCCAGCCAAAAGGCTCAGTTCTCGCTCAATTTCAAACACATGTTGATGACCCGATATCTTGTACGCGTTCATTGCATCGTAGCGGGCAGGGTAATGGAACATGGGGTTCGGGTTCTTTCCGGCCCCTGACACACCTGTTTTTGCGTCGCACACAATTGTCTGGGGCTCAATCAGATGATCCTTGACCGCAGGTGCCAGCCCAAGGATACAGCTTACAGCAAAACAACCAGGATTACCCACAAGGTTTGATCTTGAAATATCCTCGCGGTGTAATTCAGGCAGCCCATAGACTGCACTTGGCAGTAATTCCGGTGCCTTGTGTTCTTTAGGCCTGCCTATTCGTGCAGCATAATCCAGGTATGTTTCCAGACTGTTGAACCTGAAGTCACCGCTGTAATCAATTACCTTGACGCCCTTGTCTAACCACTTTGCAGCACCCTGCTGGCCCACCCCGTCAGGGGTGGCAAAAAAGACTACATCCAAGTCTTGTGGTATATCGGTTGAATCGGGGGATAGAATGGGAAGATCGCAGAAGCCCTGCAAATGGGGATAAAGGTCACTTATTTTCTGCCCGACATTCTGCTTGTCAATAAGAGCTGCTATTTGGGCTTCAGGGTGTTTTATAAGCAATTCTATTGCACCGCATCCCCCGTATCCGCCAGCACCTATGATCCCCACCTTGATTTTCTCCATGCGCAAGACCTCCAAAACTTTAAGACATTAACTTTTTTACCCATTTCACGTTTTACCGTAAATGGGTAAAGTTGGTATTAGGAAATTGACTGGGTGATGGACCCTTGAATCTTGTTACTATACCCACATTTTGTGCTATAATCACGCCAAATCTTTGAGGTAGTGACAAAAAGTGGCTTTTTCACCCAGGTTCTTTGGCTACCAATGGCACGGCGCAAAAAGAGAAAAAAGACTGCTCCCAGCACCCCCAAGCCCGGCGCAAAACAAGATCCTTTTAATCCCGTTGCAAGTAATCCCCGGGAGATAAAAAGGCGCTTGCAACAGCCGGTGGCAAAGGTGTCAAGCTCAAGGCCTATTGGTGCCCACAAGGATGAAGTAGTCCCAACCGATGATGAGATCTTTCTCCAGGCAGTGGGAGAGGTGGAGCCGTTGAAAGACAATAAAAAGAAAATAGTCAGGCACCCTGATCCCACCATAAAACCCGCCCATCCTGCTCCCAACGACGAATTGGAGGCAATGACCCATCTATGGGAGCTGGTTCATGGCATCGGGGACATGGATATTACCTTCAGCGACGAATACATCGAGGGCGCGGTCCGGGGGTTTGACAGGAAATTAATGAGAAGGCTCCGAAGGGGTGAATTCCCTGTCCAGGATTACTTGGATCTCCACGGCCTTACCAAAAAAGATGCAGAAGTGGAGATAAGAAATTTTCTTATGAGAAGCCATGCCATGGGCCTTCGTTGCGTGTTAGTAATTCATGGTAGGGGGTTAAACTCAGAAGACCATATTCCAATATTGAAGGAAAGGATCCCCATATGGTTGAGCCGCGGGCCTGTGCGGAAATTTGTCTTGGCTTTTTCAACAGCAAGGCCATATGATGGGGGAACAGGCGCCATATATGTGCTGTTGAGGAGGCGAAAGGGCAGGCCTTACCTCCAAGTCTGACCCCTTATCAGTCGCTCAAGTTTTCTGAAAGGAAAAGGTATGAAGCTCGCTATCATAGGATTACCTCAGTCAGGAAAATCTACTATTTTCCGTGCCCTGGCAGGAGCCAGAGGAGAGACCACGACCGAGGCCTTTAACAAGGCCGAGCGTCATATAACTACAGTAACGGTGTATGACGACCGGGTGGATTTTATAAGTAACCTAGTGAAACCAAAAAAAACCACCTATGCCAAGGTGGAATACCTTTTACCTGCCGAGATAGGCTCTGAAGGCGTAAGGTCAGAGTCCGGCCAGTGGAGCGAGATCAGAATATGCGATGCGTTACTCCATGTACTGAGAAACTTCAAGGGACCGGGTGGCACGGACCCTACACCCGAGCAAGATTACTGGACAATGGAAGAGGAGATGATCCTGGGTGACCTCGCGGTAGTTGAAAAGCGCATCCAGAGGCTGGAGCTTGATATCAAGAGGGGGAAAAAGGAAGGGGCTGAGGAATTGGAGCTGTTGAGGCGCTGCAAGGAATTGCTTGAACAGGAACTTCCCCTTCGCTCAGACAGGGACCTGTCCTCAAAGCCGGAACTGAGGGGCTTTACGTTTCTGTCCGCCAAGCCGCAGTTGATCGTTATAAATAATGAAGATGAGGACCAGTCAATGCCTCAATGGAAAAAGCCACCCCAAGATGTCCAGATGATAGTCATTCGGGGGAGGCTTGAAATGGACATTGCCAACATGACCAAAGAAGAGGCAGAGGAATTTATAGAGGCCTATGATATAAGAGAATCGGTCCTGGACAGGACCATTGCTGCCTCTTACCAGCTCCTCAACCTCATATCTTTTTTTACGGCCAACGAACAAGAGGTAAAGGCATGGTCTGTGCCTGCCGGAACCCCGGCGCTCGAGGCCGCCGGCACCATACACTCGGATATCAAAAAAGGATTTATCCGTGCTGAGGTCGTATCATTTGAAGACTTAAAAAAATATGGGTCCTTTCAGGGAGTCAAAAAAGCCGGGGCCATGCGGCTTGAAGGAAAGGAATACGTAGTAAAGGATGGTGACATTATCCATTTTAGGTTTAATGTTTAAGTGACATGATAATACCCAGTTGGAGGTCAGTATCGTGCCAAGGATTGATGATTACAAAAAGGCGGTTGAAATAGCGAAAAGTGAACTGGAAAAGGCAAATCCCAAGAGAATAGCTGATCAAAGCGGTGCCTCGTTGGTATCTGATAAGCACGGCAACGTGTGGCTCAGACTAGAATTCCTAAACAAGGAGCTTCAAATTGAGTGGCCCACAATGAAGTTTTCAGTGCTGGGCAATGATAATGAAGTACCCCTCCAGGAGCAGGTTTTGATTCTGCACTATCTTCTGGGCTGCCAGGGCTCCAAGCTTGAAGGCCAATGGGTGGCATACCAGGAGATTCCTGATGGAAGATTTTATTTGGATGCGTTCGTGAGCAGGGCCAAGCAGCCACTTCTAAAGGCCTTTGGCCAGGAGCCGGACCTGCTCTCTGAGATTGCAACCGAGCTGTATAATGCCGAGCCCTTTGACCACGGAGATGTTTCCGTGATGGTGAAGGCATTGCCAAAAGTCCCTGTGGCCCTTATTCTGTGGAAGGGAGATGATGAGTTTCCGCCAGAAGGAAGCATTCTCTTTGACAAAAGCATCCAGGACATATTGTCGGCAGAAGATGTGGCATGGCTGGCTGGCATGGTTGTATATCCTTTGGCCGGAGCAGCGGCCAAGAAGGGCCGGGGCTCAACAACCAGGGGTTAAGGTATAGCAAAGACAGCAGGGAGTGTTCAAATGGATAAAAAAGATGCGAAAGTTGCAGTGATCATGGGTAGTGCATCAGACGAAAAAGTGATGAAGGGCTGCATTGATACACTTGAGAGCTTTGAGATCCCACACGAAGTGAAGGTGCTTTCTGCCCATAGGACGCCCGAGGAAACAAGGGCATATGCTACAGAGGCAGCACACAGGGGCATTGAGGTAATAATAGCCGGCGCAGGATGGGCTGCCCATTTGGCAGGGGTCATAGCATCTCATACCACCCTGCCTGTGATAGGTGTACCCATTGATTCTTCCCCGTTGAACGGTCTCGATGCACTTTTGTCAACCGTGCAGATGCCTCCTGGCATTCCTGTTGCCACAGTGGCGATTGGCTCAGGAGGCGCTGCCAACGCAGCAGTGCTGGCTGTGGAGATATTGGCTGTCAAGTATCCAGAGCTCAGAGAGCGTCTTGGGCAATACAGGGAAAACCTAAGATCCAAGGTCCTGGGCCAAGGATAGAACAGGTGGTGTTTATATATGAAGAGTCCAATACTGTTGAATGTCCAAGATCCAAAAGAAAGAGAAAGGTCTTTAAGACATGCCAGCAAGATAATTTGCCAGGGAGGTCTTGTGGCCTTTCCCACCGAATCCTTTTATGGCCTGGCAGTGGACCCGGAAAATGAGGAATCCATAAGAAGGCTCTTTAAAGCCAAGCAGAGGCCTGAGGGCAATCCAATCCTATTGCTTATTGCAGAAGAGGAGCTGGTACATAAGTTTGCTGAGCATGTGCCCGAGACTGCATCGAGGCTGATCAAGCAGATCTGGCCAGGCAGGGTTACCCTGGTGTTTCGGGCGAGGGATCATGTCTCCTCACTGCTTACAGGGGGCACGGGGAAGATAGGGCTTCGCCTTTCAAGTAACAGTGTTGCACGTGCTCTTGCTGGGTTAGCGGGCGGAGCCATAACCGGAACCAGTGCTAACATTAGCTCAAAGACCCCATGTCTTGGCCCTGCCGATGTGCTTGAACAATTGGGCAACAAGGTAGATGCAATACTTGATGGGGGGCAGACCCCAGGGGGACCGGGAACCACGATCGTGGATGTCACGGGTGACAGGCCGCGGATCATCAGGGAGGGAATGGTTCCCAGGGTGGAGATGGAAAAATATATCTGTCTTTCCCTTGGCCTTGCGCCCAAGATTTAGGGCCTATCAGTGCTTGTTCATTTTTTCATGCCCTTTAGAATCTTTTCAGGTGTTATGGGTAGATCCATGCACCGGTAACCTGTGGCATGATATACTGCCTCAGCAATGGCAGGGGCGGTGGGTGATGCAAGGCCCTCGCCAGCTTCCTTTGCACCCATAGGCCCTTCCGGCTCATAGGTTTCTATACATGCTGAGTCCCCTGGCGGCATATCCAGGGCTGAAGGTATCTTGTAGTCAAGGAAAGTGTTTGTAAGGGTCTTCCCCTTGTCCATCACGAACTGTTCACACAGGGCATACCCCAGTCCCATGTGAATTGATCCCTCCAGTTGCCCTTCCACTGCGGTTGGATTAATGACGGTACCGCAATCGTGTGCTGTCCACATTTTCTTTACGCGAACCAACCCGGTTTCTTTGTCAACTGAGACATGGGCCACCTGTGCCCCAAAGCTGAAGGCAGGAGTCACCAGGCCTTTGCCCCTTGGAGTGTAAGATCCCCTGGCCACGAGGGGTTCTCCTCTATTGGCCTTTTGCACCATTGCCACTGCCTCACCAAAGGACATGCCCCTTTCCGGTCTTCCCTTGGCATACACGCGGCCATCCTTGCATTCCATGTCGTAAATGACGTTGAGGTTAAACCTTGCTGAGACAGCCCCAAAAAGCTTCTCTTTGATCTTTCTGGCAGCATCCAGTACGGCGTTGCCAGCCATAAGGGTTACCCTGCTTCCCCAGGTTCCCAGGTCTGCCTGAGGGGTCATGGCTGTATCAGCAGAGGTGATGCGGATGTCTTCCATCTTGAGACCAAGTTCCTCGGCCAGGATCTGCTTAAGCACTGTGTCTGATCCTTGCCCGATATCTGAGGCCATGGTAAGTAGATGCGCCGTGCCATCGGCAAAGACCCTGACCTCTGCCGCGGAAAACGGATACTGGGTGTTGAACCAATTAAATACTCCCCCTGAAATAAAGCTGTAACACCCAATGCCTATACCCTCGCCGGGTTTTAAGGATTTTCTCCTCTTTTTCCAGTTGCTCATTTTGGCCACCGCCTCCAGCGATTCTATGAAACCGCAGCTCGAGATGGTGGCAACATCCGGTATCTTATCTCCTGGCCGCATGGCGTTTTTGATGCGAAGCTCTATAGGATCAATGCCCAGTTCCTCTGCCACTATGTTCATTTGGGTCTCGGCTGCGTAAAGCGACTGGGGTGCTCCGAATCCCCTCATTGCCCCTGCAGGAGGTTTATTTGTGTAAACATGCTGGCCATGGAAGCGGTAGTTGGGGTAGCGGTAAAGCATTGCACCAAAGTTGCCACAGAGAAAAGTGGCTGTGGGCCCCATGCTATTGTAGGCCCCGCCGTCCAGGAATATCTTGAGATCCTTGGCAAGCAGGGTTCCGTCCTTCTTGAACCCGACCTTGGAAATGATTTTCATACCATGCCGGCGTCTTCCCGTGGTGAGCTCTTCTTCCCTTGTGAGTGTAATCTTGACAGGTCTACCGGTCTTCTTTGCCATGAATGCTGCGCAGAACTCCCACGGTCTCATTTCCATCTTACCGCCGAATCCACCCCCCACGTATGGCTTAATGACCCGGATATCGTTTTCCCGCATGCCCAGTGTGGAGGCCAGCAAGCACTGCACGATGTATGGAGTCTGGGTTGAGGTCCAAAGCGTTATCCTACCGTCTAGGTCCACAGCAGCGAGGCTGGAACATGGTTCCATGTAAGCATGGCTTACCGAATGGACTCGGAAGGTATCCTCCCTCACATAGTCTGCCTCTGCAAATGCCTTCTTTATATCCCCGTACTCTATTTTTCGTGTGATGCTGACATTGTTGGGGCAATAATCGTGCAAAACAGGCGCTCCCTTTTTGAGAGCCGATTCTATGTCAAATACAGCGGGAAGTTCCTCGTATTCTACCCGGATAAGCTCGAGTGCCTCTTCGGCGGTGTCCAAATCAACAGCGGCCACTGCTGCCACCTCGTCGCCCACAAACCTGACCTTATCAACAGCAAGGGGATATTCATCCTGGGTTTCCGGAAACAGCCTCCAGTTGCCGTATTTTATCTTGGGCGTGTCTTCGCCGGTTATGACGCATTTAACCCCTGGAAGGGAGAGCGCCTTGCTCACATCAATGTGAACGATCCTGGCATGGGGGACGGGGCTGCGCAGGATCTTACCGTATAGCATTCCTGGCAACTTAATGTCGTCGGTATAAAGGGCGGCTCCTGTTGCCTTTGCCTTCGCATCTGTCCTGGGTATATCTTTTCCAACTGTGCTGAACCGAGCCATGATCCTAACCTCTCTTTATTCTTGTTCGTGCCCTTTTTACTGCCTCTTCCAATGCCCTTTTTGTCAACACTGCCACCATTTGGCGTCTGTACCGCGCACTTGCTCGCATATCAGAGATGGGTTTGGCTTCTTTGGTGGCCTGCGCGCCTGCCTGTTGCAGTAACTCATTTGTAAGCTCCCTGCCTTTTAGAAGCCTTTCAGTCTTTTTTGCACGCATCGGAATAGGGGCCACTGCTCCCAAGGCCACGCGCGCTTCACGGCAGACCTTACCATCCATTATGACCATGGCCCCTACGCATACCGCGGAGATATCCACTTTTCCCCTTGGCGAGATGTGCTGAAACGATACGCCAGAGCGTGGGGGTGGCCAGGGAACGAAGATTTCCTTTACTATTTCGCCTGGCTCCAGCACGGTAAGCCCTGGGCCCGTGAAAAAATCCTTAAGGGGCACAGTCCGTTGTTCGTCCACGCCTGTGATGATCACCTCGGCCTCCATGGCGAGGAGGGTAGGGGCATTGTCTGCCGAAGGGGCGGCATTGCAGAGATTACCTACCACGGTGCCCATGTTTCGTATTTGCACATTGGCGGTCACGCTGGCTGCATATGCAATAGCTGGGTAAAACCTCTTGATCTGGGGATGGGCCGCAACATCAGCCAAGAGCGCAGTGGCACCAATGGTAAGCCCCTTATTGCGTTCCACCCTGATTACATCCAGGTCAGGTATGTTTTTTAAGCCTATTACAACACCGGGCCGGATAGCCTTGTGCTTTGCCTTTATCAGAAGATCGGTCCCGCCCGCCATGACCCGGGCATTGGGAGCGTTGTCCTTGAGAAGCTTGCAGGCTTCGGCAAGTGTCGTAGGCGCCATGTATTCGAATTTTGGTAAAGGCATGATCTTCCCCCTTTATCGTGAAGAGAGTTGTTGGGCTGCAGCGGCAATTGCCTCTACGATCTTGTTATAGCCCGTGCACCGGCAGAGATTGCCAGACAGGGCCTGCCTTATTTCCTCTTCGCTGGGGTAGGGATTGTTTTTCAGGAGATAATACGCGGACAACTCCATTCCCGGTGTGCAGTACCCACACTGGATGGCCCCCTTTTCTATGAAGGCCTGCTGAATGGGATGAAGCTCTTCTCCGGAAGGAGCAAGTCCTTCGATGGTCATGATCTCTTTGCCATCCACTTCAACTGCAAGTGTGAGGCAAGAACTAACTGTTCGGCCGTTTACCAGTACTGTGCAGGCCCCGCAATCCCCAGTACCGCACCCCAACTTGGTGCCGGTCAGGTTGAGATCGTTTCTTAAAACCTCGTTCAGGGTGCGCCAGGGATCAACCGCAAGGTGGTAGGTATCGCCGTTAACCTTAATGGTTATTTCTTTTTTCATGACTTGTTATCCCCCCTTGTCAAACCCTTTTTCAAGGCCTTGAGCGCAAGAGAGCAGCTTTGCTCAAGGTGCGATTTTCTGCCCATGGCCTTTTTACTGTGTTCCAGGTGCACTATGCCCAGGAAGCTCGACCATATTACCTCTGCAAGCGTCCTGGGATCTTCAGGTACCAGGTATCCCATGTCAATGCCCTTTTGAACTATTTGGCATAAAGACCTATAGTTCATTGAGCCCTTCTCAGCAAGCATACTTCTAAGCTCTGGCGCAAGGCTACGGATTATTTCACCTTGATGGAAGTACAAACTAGCCCCAAAGGCAAGCGGGTCCTGCTGATAAAATTTCATAAAAATATCCCACAAGGCATCCAGAAAGTCTGCCTTGTGAGTGTTTATGGCCGCATTCAATTCCTCAAGAAGTTGCCCGAAGTAGTCCAGGAAGTTCAGAATTGCATGGGTGAGGATTTCATCTTTTGTCTTGAAATAAAGATAGAGGGTGGCGCGGCTCAGCTCTGCTGCTTCTGCAATCTTGTCCATTGTGATTCCATGGTAGCCGTCCTTTTCATAGATCTTCATGGCAGCAGCAAGGATCAGGTTGCGCCTTTGGTTCTTCTCCCGTTGTTTTCTCTCTTCGATTCCCACCTTAGCCCTTTGTTATGTGTTCCCAGTACTTTGAGTTTGGAAAACCCTGCTTCACATCTTACGTCTTAGCTCTTAGACGCATCGTCTAATATTTAAACACCTCGTCAATAGAAAAGTCAAGTCTAAATTTGGCCTAGGATTTTTTTTAGCTCCTCAGCGTTTTGTACAGCGTGGCCGCCAAAGTCATTGTCAAAATATACGTAGGCATCCACCTTCCAATCCAGGAGCTTTTTGGCCCAGGTCTCCAGCTCTTCCGTTGTATATTTGGAAGCATAGAGTTTTTTTGACCCATGCAGCCTAATATATGTGAAGCCCGTGGTGATTTCCTCGTGAAAGGGATACCTGCCTGCGGTATCTGAGATACAGAAAGCGATTCTGTGGTCAGACATTATCTGAAATGCCCTCTCATTTATCCATGAGGCATGGCGAATCTCAAGGGCATGGTCACATGCACTATCCAGCAAGGAGCAGAAGTCAGTGAACAGGGCTTCGTCAAATTTGAGGCTCGGTGGTAACTGCAGCAGAATTGGGCCCAGCTTGTCTTCAAGGCCTTTGGCTGAAGAATAGAAGCGCTCAAGGGGCTCCTGGCAGTCTTTGAGCCTTCTGGTATGGGTTATGAATTTGTTGGCCTTGACAGCCCACAGAAAGCCCTCTGGTGTTCTCTTACGCCAAGACTGAAATGTCTGCACCTTGGGGAGCCTGTAAAAGGTGGCGTTTAGCTCTACTGTATCAAACCTGGTGGCATAAAATTCAAGCCACTTTTTTTGAGAGATATGTGCTGGATAAAAAATTTCTTTCCAATGCTTGTAATTCCAGCCAGATGTGCCTATTTTGAGCTGCTGCGGTTGTGCCACAAGGTTCCCCGTTGATGACTGTTTATGCACTCTTACCTATATGAGGCTTACCAAGTTTGTGTAATGGCGACCTAATCATTTGTCCTCCCCGCCAGGTGGCTTCTGCGTTCTGTCTCACAAGTAAAATTAACGCGGATTTCTTAATTCCTCAATTCCTAAATTTATCCTTCATGAAGTGACGTCAGTGTCCAGCAATTTGTCCTACCCTCTAGAGCCTATCTTACAACGGGGCTACAAGAGCCCTTGACATCCGGATGAAGATATTGCGCAGCAATCCGAAATTAGGAGAGTGTTAGGACGTGCTGACGATTACTCACGGATCCCGGATTTGTTACGTTATATTTATTTGTCAAGCAACGGTGAAAAACCCGGAATCGAACTCGGGCTTGTCCTTGTATCTTGCCAACAAGAGCCCGGGTGCGGTTTCCATGTTCTGGAATATGGCAGGGTCCACCATGATGCCCGCCTTGTGCAGTGCTTTGACAATGTCGTCGGGATTGGGTGGGCAGCCTTTGACCGGGATCATCTCGTTGATGTCTGGATTGTCTTTGTTGGCCTGGTACATACATTTGCCAAGCAAGATGGTCTTTTTCATCCCCGGGGTGGGTTTCATGGCCTTACCTGTAAGTACCTCAACGTCATCCCAAGGCTCTCCCTTCCAGGCGCTGGCAATGGCATAAAGGACCACCCCATTGATACCAGAGCAATAGGTGCACATGGTGAGGTCGTACTTAGGGTAGGAAAGCCCCTTTATTCCCATCCTGTGCAATGGAAGGGGTAGTTTTCCGTCTTTTGTGTACTTGAAATCGTACTTGTGATGAGAGGCAACATTCTCTATGTCTTCGCCAACAATCTCCACGTCAGACAGATCAGGAGCCCTGCCGCGGGAACTGGCCGCGTGAACCAGATGGGGAATATCAGAGGGCTCGTAGCCCAATACTTTTGCCCCTACCATGTCAGCAGAAAGGATATCTGATGAGCCTATAAGGACATTGGTCCGCCGGGCCTTGCCGTCGTAAGCAGGTCCCCTTTCTAGGCTGTATATGCCGTCAATCAAGGTAAACATGGGCGGCATCCTGTTGGCCAGCTTAGAGACCATGAAATTGAGGTCTGTGTCAGGATTAGCGTTATGGGATTTCTTTCTGGAACTGATGTCAATTGTGCCCTTAAGATTCTTTATTCCGAGGCTGACTATTGTCTGGGCATGTGTTTTAAGAACAGGGAGATTCACAACAAAGTCGCTGTTAATGATATCCGTGTTGAAGTTAAATGTTATGCCGTCGCCCACGTCCACCTTTTCAAATGGCCTTTGGAAGATGTTAATGACCTTGACCCCGTAACGTTGCTTAAGCTTGTTGTATCCAAGGGTTTCAAAGGCATGGGCTGCGGTCTCAGTGTCCTTTGGCCTGAATGTAACGGTTCCCTCTCCTATGGTGATGTCATTAATCCCGTGATCTTTAAGAACAACGATAATATCCTCAACAACCCGTGATGTGGTGATGACCCCCCACTTTGGGAAATCCACCACCTTTGTCCAGAAAACGATATTGGGTTTTACAAAGGCCTTTGCATTGCGGGGTAGGGCCTCTAGGCCCTTGGACAGGGCCACTGCCTTTTGGACGGATTCAAGCGGTTTTTCATATCGAACAATAGCCACCAGGGATTTATCCATTTTGCTTCTCCTTTGTTGGTGAACTCTGATTATTCTCCCTTAAATATGGGTTTGCGTTTTTCCATGAACGCCTTGAAACCTTCTTCCCTGTCCTTGGTATTACGGACAGCCAGGCTTCCCTCGGCCTCAACCTCTAAGCCCCTGTCCAATCCTTGGTACAGGCCCGCAGACATAGCCTTCAGCACCCAGTGTACCGCAACAGGCGGCCTTTCTGCCAGGGCTTGGGCGAGCCCGGTGGTTTCATTCATGAGTTTATCAGGAGGGGCCAGTTTGTTAACCAGGCCAAGCTCCAGGGCTTCCGATGGACCAACGGTTTTGCTGAACAGGATCATTTCGAGGGCCTTTGAACGCCCAATTACCCGAGCGAGACGCTGGGTCCCACCCCAGCCCGGAATAATGCCCAAGTTCAATTCGGTTAGACCGAGTCTGAACGAAGGATCATCGGCCATGATCCTGAAGTGACAGCAAAGTGCCAGCTCTAGCCCCCCGCCCATGGCATGACCGTTTATTGCAGCAATTACCGGCTTGGTGAACCGATCAATCTTTGTCCAGAGTGCTCTTGCCATTGGACTTGTCTTGTCTGCGTTTTTTACGTCAGTGACATCGAACCCGGCAGAGAAGAATTTTTCTCCCCGCCCGGTAAGCACCAGTACCCTTATGTCCTTATCCTGTTCCACCTCTTCAATTGCGTGGCTGAACTGCTGCGTTGTGACCAGGTCCCATGCATTGGCAGGAGGATGATCAATGGTGATATATGCGATGTGATCTTTCTTTTCCAGGGTAATGTTCTTGGTTTCCATGGTTTGACTCCTGGTTAAAGGCTACCCAAAGGCGGCATAAAATGCCAGTACTCATGACCCGGACACGAAGATATATCATTTGAGACAAGGGGTCAAACATCTTGGCAACACTATGGGGGAGTTTATCAATTCCTCTTGATCTTTAGATAATTCTCCGTCATATTGTTTGCGCATCGCCCCCGCGTGTCAAATCTTGGTAGGAAAGGGACTTGGATTGGGATTTGGCTCACAACTTGCTCAACTGCTGTTTTTGGCCTCTATTTTTTTCCTCAATTTCATGGCCCGCATATCCTCTTCTCCCCTTATGCCCCAGATTGAGGTGGACCTGGGACTGGATCATGCCCAGGCTGGCTCATTCTTCCTATTTATATCTGTGGGTTACTTCATTGCCCTCCTTGGATCGGGGTTCATTTCCTCCCGGATCACCCACAAGAGCACGATTGTGCTTTCTGCCTTGTCAGTGGGAGCTGCACTTGTCAGCTTGGCTTTATGCCAGTCCCTGTGGGCCCTGCGAGTATGGTTTTTTATAACAGGGCTTGCAGCGGGTATTTATCTTCCCTCGGGAATAGCCACTCTTACGACGATAGTGGACCAAAGACATTGGGGTAAGGCCATTGCAATACATGAATTGGCACCAAATCTCAGCTTTGTGGTTGCCCCCCTGCTGGCCGAGGCCATGCTGGCTAGGTTTTCGTGGAGAGGGGTTTTGTGGTCCCTCGGGGTCGTCTCCATTCTGGCTGGAATAGCATTCGCTCTGTTTGGAAAGGGAGGCCGGTTTCACGGGGAGGCCCCCGGTGTCTCTGCCATCAGGATATTGCTTGGAGATCGTGCTTTTTGGGTGATGACCGTTCTGTTCAGCCTAGGAATAGCCGCCACCCTGGGCATTTATACCATGCTTCCGCTTTTTTTAATTGCAGAAAGAGGTATGACAAGGGGATGGGCGAACTCCATTATTGGTCTGTCCAGGATTTCCGGCATTTTTATGGCAATGGTGGCTGGTATGATAAATGATAAGTTTGGCCCCAGGAGAACCATCTTTTTGGTGTTTTTTATTACAGGCGTGCTGAGTGTTTTTCTAGGTTTGGCCCCAGGGTCATGGACTGCTGTTTTTGTATTCCTTCAACCTGTAATGGCTGTTTGTTTTTTCCCTCCGGGCTTTGCGGCCCTGTCTTCCATCGGCCCACCCAGCGCAAGAAATATTGCGGTCTCTTTTGCCGTACCAATGGGATTCGTTGCCGGCGGGGGACTTATACCCCTTATGATCGGATTTTCAGGGGACATGGGATCCTTTGGGGCAGGGATAGGAATAACCGGGGCCCTGATATTTCTCGGGGCATTCTTGGCCCTGGGGTTGAAATTGAGAGATCCTCAAGAAGGCTGAAAAAGTCCAAGGGAACCATCTAACTGGCAAGGTGGAATCATTGTTAGTTTAAAGACGACCTCTGGGTATCTCTGGTCGTCAAGTAGAGTGCCGCAGAGATCAAGAACGCCGCAGAGCATATTATAAAGGAAATCTCGTAACCCTCTCCCAACCGGGGTGTCCGGGCCGAGATCTTATCCATAACTCCACCCAGAGCATGAATGAACACACCTCCGCCTAGCATGGTGAAGAAGTTTACAGCTGTCATGGCGCTTGCAGACATTTCTTGGGGCATTAGTTCCTTAATATGGGCGTAAATCACCTGGCCGAAGGAGTTGAAAAAGCCAAGGCAAAATAGAATAACACCAAGTGCAGCGAGATGCACCGAGCTTGTCCATTGCGACAGAATCATGGTGATCACGCCCGGCACAAGGGTGCCTGCTATTACTGTTTTTTTCCTTGACTTCAGTATGCTGTCTGAGAGTGCGCCTCCAATTGGGGACCCGATGATGAACCCAATGCTGATTAGAAACAGTAGGTTACCTGCTGTCACTGGAGGCAGTCCAAGGTATTGCATTAGGAACGGACCTGCCCACAAGGCCTGTATGGAGGCGTAGGACCCATAGCGCAGGAAAGCCGTGATGGCTATGGCCCAGTAGTGCCGGCTGGAAAACAGCTTGGCCAATGACGAAATAGCGGTGGGATAAGGGGAGATGGCCGCGTCACCCTGCGAAGGCCTTTGCCCCGCGGGAGTGTCCTTTACAACAAAGG
>Ga0164318_10000029_pt1 | contig 65326 bp, 59 predicted proteins | sample GuaBasSedimGuay9_FD_113734 | JGI IMG/M metagenome (GOLD analysis project Ga0164318, IMG submission 113734) | Subseafloor sediment microbial communities from Guaymas Basin, Gulf of California, Mexico - Guay9, Core 4571-4, 0-3 cm | ecosystem: Environmental > Aquatic > Marine > Hydrothermal vents... | reverse complement strand
TTTTAAAATATCAGAAATTGACCAAGATTTTGGGACATATGAGCGTTTTCTTGGAAAAGGAATGAATATGCACCCAATATGCAATATAACAAGTGGTCAAGTCTATCTTTCAGTGTTATTAAAAGAGCGATATGGAGAGGAATATTTAGGTAGGACGCTACAAATTATACCACATATTACTGATGAAATAAAAGCAAGGATTAGAAAAGTAGCAGAGATATTTAAGCCGGATATTCTAATTACAGAAGTTGGAGGTACTGTTGGTGATATTGAAGGAATGCCTTTCCTTGAAGCATTAAGACAATTTAAATTGGAGGAAATGAAAGAAAATTTTGCATTAGTACATGTTACTCTTGTACCAAATTCACTAATTGGAGAATTAAAATCAAAGCCAACTCAACATAGCGTAAAAAAGTTATTAGAATCAGGATTACAACCAGATATTATTGTAGGACGGTCTAATATCAAATTAACAATTCCTATTAGAAAAAAAATTAGTTTATATTGCAATGTTCCCGTTGAAGCAGTTATTTCCAATCCAGATTTGAAGATAATTTATGAACTGCCATTAATTTTTGAAAAACAAGGATTAGGAACTTATCTTGTGAATTTATTACGTTTGCCCCATCGCAATTCAGAAACAGAAGAATGGGAAAAAATCATTGAATTATATAGAAATCCACGCATAATTCTTAATATAGCAATGCCTGGAAAATATACATCAATTGTAGATAGTTATGTAAGTATAAATGAAGCGTTAAAACATGCAGGAGCTTATAATCATTGTGGAATTAATATAAATTGGATTAATACAGAGAAAGTTGAAAAAGACCCATCAATAATGAGTGATATAATGAGAAATATCGATGGAATTTTATTGACACCTGGATTTGGAAGTCGTGGAGTAGAAGGAATGATAGAGTGCGCAAAATTTGCATTACATAATGATATACCATTTCTCGGAATTTGTTTCGGAAGTCAATTATTATATATAGCTTATTGCCGAGATATTTTAAATAAAAAAACAGCAAACACGACCGAAATAAACCCGGATACTGAATTTCCAGTGGTTGATTTACTTCCCGAACAAAAGAAAATTAAACAAAAGGGAGGTACTATGCGATTAGGAGGACACCAAATATTTTTAGAGAAAAATACTATTTTATACGAAGCATATAAAAAAGAAAAGATTATAGAGCGATTCAGACATAGGTTCCATATTATACCAAAATATATTGATAATATAAAGTCAAGTCCTAAAATGATTATTTCTGCCTATGATAAAAACCGGAGAATTGTGAATGCAATTGAACTAGAAGGACATCCATTTTGCGTTGGAGTTCAATTTCACCCTGAATATAAATCTAGATTTGATAGACCTAGTCCTATTTATAATTTGTTTATTAAAAAAGTATTAGAGTATCATAAAAAAAAGTCAATATTAAAATAGTCACAGTCAAATTGATGAAAAATTATGGACATACAAAATTTTTTTTTAAAATTGGACGAAATTGTGGAGCAAATTTCGAAAATAGAGAAGCAAAGAAATGAATTTAATAAAGTTTTAAAGTCAGTTAAAGATATTATAGACCTTAGAGTTTTACCACCCAATTTAACTAAAAATCTGTGGGGAAATAAGTTATATGAGGAAGTAAAAAGTGCTAGTTTAAGAGGATTGAAGATCGCAGGTATTGATGGTGGACTTATATCTAAATCATACCATGGACTTGACATAGTAATAATAAGAGCTGTTGCAGCAATTTTTAATTATGGAAAAATTAAGCCAATGGTAAAATATTATCCATCAGATTATCAATTCCCTATTATTAAAACTTCTTTTGATCCATTCACCAATATTGAGTCAGAATTATTTGCAAATCTTGAACGCATTAATTCAGAAATTGATATTTCGTTAGGGGTATTAAATGAACAACCAGATATAATTCTTCTTGATGGATCTATATTACCACAATTAAGAGAACGTACTGGACTCAAGGCCTCATTATCGAATAAATATAATAAAATTGTTAAAAAATATGAGAGACTTTTTGATGAATGCACAGATAGAAACATTTTTTTGGCTGGTTGCATTAAAGATACAAGGTCATCACATTTTATAAAAATTTTTATTCAACTTCTACCTATTTTAATTAAGAAATATCCTGAATTAAGAGATATTTTAAATTCCGATTACAATTATAGAAAATTATTGGCTCAAAACCGAGATAGTGATTTTTTATTTCGATTTTTGGATGTGGGAGAAAGGTCATTAATATTTGATTATCATGATTTTGCAAATAAATTACCAAGAGTATTTAGTATTTTCAATGATTATTGGGTAGATAAAATCAAAATATTTTATTTAAAGTCAGTACCATTCGATCTGCCATCTAGAATTGAAGTACTTGTCCCAGAAAGTAATAAAGAAAATATTATTAAAATGTGCGACCAAATTGCTTCAATAATTTTGCCAATATCAAACCAACATATTGAATTTGGAGTTCCTAGCGTTTTAATTGAAGCAGATGCTAGAGCTAAGATGAATGAAACAGATATAGATATAGTTTATAATTCGTTATTTGATAAATTAGGTAAAAAGTCACCATTATTATTTAAATTAAGAAGAAATAGACGCCCATTTTGATTCTAAAGTATTATAAAATTCTTTGATGGTGCTAAATTTTAGCTATTAATTCGACTAAAATTAGTTTATTTTAAATAACTATTTTGGATAATACAAATTAAGAAAAAAATGAGGTACTGATTATTTGCCACATAAAATAGGGACAGTTATTGCTTCTTTTAATGAACCAAATGTAAACCAATTTAGGTTCGTGGTATTAGATAATGTAAATAATAAATCAAATATCCCTATTAGAAGAGGGCAATATATTGAATTAGACGAATCTGATGGAAAATTTATCGCGATAATTCAAGATGTATATAAAACTAATCGATATTTTACAAGAGCAGAATCTGTAAAAGAATATGATACCAAAACAGGGATTCAATCAATTTTTCCTACAGAGTTATGGGAATATACAATAGGAATAGCAAAACCACTTGGCTATTATGACCATGATAACTCAAATTTAGATAGAATATCTTTCCCACCATCTCCAGGAAACAATGTATATTTAGCTGATAAAGAAACGTTAAACAAATTAATAGGATTGGATACAGATAAAGGTCTAAATATGGGTAAATTATGTTTCCATGATGAAATTGATGTGAAAATAAATTTAACAAGGTTCATCCAAAAACATTTAGCAATTCTAGCAATGTCAGGCGCAGGAAAAAGCTATACCACATCAGTCCTAATTGAAGAATTATTAAACCGAAAAATTGAAGACGGAAGGATTTCGATTATAGTAGTAGATGTCCATGGTGAATATGTTTCTTTAGGAAAAAAACCAAATAATAATAATAAAAAAATTAAAGATTTATCAAATCAAGTAAAAATAATAAAAAGTCCATTTATGACGATTAATACAACATATCTTTCAGGATATCATTTTGCAAACTTCCAATCGAATATATCTTCAGCCCAAATACGAGAATTAAATAGAATCATAAATAATTATCGGCGATCACACCCAAATTGTCCTTATTCTCTTAATGACTTAATTTCAGAAATAAATGACGACCCAAAAATGAATATAAAAAGTAAGGAAGCACTATTGGGATGGTTAGACCCATTAGAACATATGCACATATTTTCAGACGAAGAAAATCCTAAGTTATTGGACCATATTGAAATAGGTAAGGCTTTAATTCTTGATCTATCAGAAACTATTAGTATCAAACATAAACAAATCCTAATTTCTTATTTTGCTGAACGACTCTTTAATTTGAGGAAAGAGAAAAAAATATGCCCTTTTCTATTAATTCTAGAGGAAGCTCACCAGTTTTGCCCCGAAGGAAAAGCCATTTCCAAGCAAATAATTGAGACATATGCGAGAGAAGGTCGTAAATTTGGCGCTTCTTTATGTTTAATTAGCCAACGTCCTGTTAGACTATCTACTACAGCTTTAAGTCAATGTGGCACACATATAATAATGCGGATCACTAATCCGTCTGATTTAGACCATATAAAAAAGTCATCGGAACAAATATCAAGCGAAACATTAGGACTTATTTCAAATTTACCTGTAGGCGAAGCATTAATCGTTGGTAACGCAGTGAATTTCCCGGTTCTCGTAAAAATTCGAGAAAAATACTCTAATACTGGTGATTCATTTTTAAATTTGGAAGAAGCTGCTAGATTATGGGAAAAAACACATTCATAACAATTTTATTTTCTCGCACCTATTAATATGTGAAAATGGCTTCTTAATTTTTAATTTTTATCTATATTAATCTAAGAAGTTAAGATGAAAACAATGGTGAGATCTTGATTAAGGTTCTGGAGACTATAAAACAATTGAGAAACGGAGATTATCATATTTTAAATTCAATTGAACGTGGCATGAAAAAATATCAATATGTGCCTTTATCTGCAATTTTTACTTATTCTGGTTATACAAAAGAAGACGTTAATTTTTATCTCAATAGACTGTTGAATTATAAACTTATCGAAATGCAAAAAAACAAATTTATCGGTTATAAATTAAAAATGGACGGATACGATTGTCTGGCTTTAAATGCACTTATAAAAGCAGATATAATAGAAGCATTTGGAAATAAATTGGGTGTTGGAAAAGAAGCAGATGTTTATGATGTTTTATTGTCAAATAGTAAAGAACGCGCAGCTGTAAAAATACACAGAATTGGAAAAACAAGTTTTCATAATGTCAGACGTTATAGAAATTATATTGAAGACAGAAGACATATAAGTTGGTTATATATATCTCGTTTATCTGCAAGTAAAGAGTTTGAGGCATTGAAAATTTTGCATAAAGGAGGCCTTCCAGTCCCAAGACCAATTTTTCACAATAGACATATTATTGTAATGAGTTTTATGAACGGAAAATTATTAGCAAATATTAATTATTTAAAAACACCGAATAAAGTTTTAAATAAAATTCTAGACTTTATTTATTTAGCATTTAAAAATTTTAATATTATTCATTCGGATTTAAGTGAATTTAATATAATGATATTAAACGAACAAAAACTATTAATTTTCGATTTTCCACAGTGGATTTCTGCCGATCATCCACAGTATTTATTTTATTTAAAAAGAGACATATTTAATATTCTAAATTTTTTTAGAAGAAAATTTAATATTATTATTGATAAAAAAGAAATTTTTGATAAATTTGAAATATAAGAATATATTACATCTATTTGGGTGGTTAATATATCATCATCAAAAAAATTGAATATTTATGCGGGAATTGATATAGAGCCAATGAATTCACCGCTAAGTAAATCACCACCCACTTATTCCCTTGCAATATTTCAAGAAGATTTATCAATTTTTGAGAAAAAAAATGTTAGAAAAAAGAAATTATTTGAGTATTTAAATAAATATAATGTAAATTATTTAGCTATCGATAACATTTTTGAATTAGTAAAAAATAATAGCGAATTATATCATATTATAAAGGATTTACCTATTGGAATAAAAATAGTCCAAGTAACCGGTAATCCTGCTATTCCAAATACTTTAAAGCCTTTGAAGATTATTGCACAACAAAATAATATAAAAACGGACTATACAAATCCACTAGAATCTGCTAAAGTATGTATAGAATTAGTAAGGAAAAAAATAGGTTATCTAATTAATCTCTATAAAGATGAAACTAAGATTACTGTCTCAACAGCAAAAATTCCAGGAAGAGGAGGACAAAGTGCAAATAGATATAAAAGAGATCTAACTGGTAGAATTTTAAATATTTCTAGAGAGATTCAAAGTTTATTAGAAAAAAATAAAATAGATTATGATTTATCTTTTAGAAAAAATGAATATGGACTAGATTATAGTCATTTTCTTGTATATTCGGACTATCAGTCCATTTATACATTAATTAGACCGGTTTTTACTCCAAAAATAAAAATAAAAATAAGCCCTATTAAAAAGAACCAAGTAGAATTTATACCATTATCTGGGGCTAGTGCTCCACTTACGAAGTCAAAAAGTTTAATAATAGGTCTGGATCCAGGCATAACGATTGGTGTGGCAATATTAGACCTAAAAGGAAATATTCTTGATATTTTTAGTAAAAAACAAATGAGTAGAAATGACTTAAGAAAGTTAATATTTAATAATTATGGAATTCCATCCGTTGTTGGTACAGATATTATAAAAATACCACGTTTTGTTGAAAAATTTGCAAATTTGTCTCAAGCTCTTATATATCATCCTAAAAAAGTATTAAAAATCCCTGAGAAACATGAATTGGTAAATACATTCCTTAAATCACATAATTCTAACATAAAAATAGAAAATGCCCATGAAAGAGACGCGTTAGTATCCGCCATAAAAGCATACCAATTTTTTGAGAAACGGTTTAAAAAGGTGGACTTGAGAATACACGAAATGAACCTTCAAAATAAAGTTAATGCTGATGAAGTAAAAAAATATATTATAAAAGGTTATTCAATTTTTGATGCTATTTCTCTGGCTTCACCTTCCCTGAATAATGAATCATCTAAACAGAATGATTCCTCTGAATCAGTTATTACTAAAATTGAAAAATATAATAAACAATATTATGTTTTAGAAAATAGAATTAAACGGCTTTATAACCAGAATACAATTTTATTAAATAAAATACATAGATATAAATCTGAAATTAAATCATTAAAAGAAAAAAATGTGGAAATAGACCAACTCAAACACACTATAGATATTCTGAAAAGTGAACAATATAAAGAATTTCGTAAAGAACGATATATTAATTCGCTCCTTAACGAAATTTCTAGTTTGAAAAAGCAGATTCATAAACAAGAATATAAAATTAAAGAATTACAAAATGAAATTACATATAGAGACAAGCATTCTACATTTTTAGAAGAATTGAATCTAATGGATAAATTTTATAATATTCAAATTATCCCAAACTTTTCTACAGATACAATTTTAAATACTAAAATCATAAATGAGATAATTTATATAGATAATATAAGTGGGGGAGGCTCTAATACTGCTCTTACATTAATAGAACGGGGCGTAAAGTGTATAATTTATAATTCAAAAATAAGTAATATGACACATGGAGCAGAACAGGCTTTTATTAAACATAACGTTATTGCAATTCCCTCTTCTGAATTTGATATATATAGAATTAATGATTATATTCTTATAAATAGAAAAAAATTTGATTTAGTCTATAAAAAATGGATAAAAAAACGGGAAAATTTATTATTACAAGAAAAAGAAAAAGAATTATCAAATATACTAGATGATTATCGTAAAAAAAGAATAAAAGAAATACAATAATCTTTAAAAAACAAAAAGTTTTTCTGTAAAATAATTTTAATAGAACTGATATAATAGTATTTTAGTGTGACCATTTTATGGCATTGAATGATGATGAACGGATTCATGAAAGGATTCTTCTACTAAAACATTGTTTTTACTATGATAGCCTTGGTGAAGATGCATCTATAAAATTTATGAACCAAAGAATGGAAGAAAATGACTTGAAAAAAGTCAATACATTCCAAGAAGCGGCATATTTATTAACTGATAGTGAACTTTCAAAGATTTTAAATGGATTACCTGTTGTTTTCCCGTTTAAAGGACAATATTATACATTTAAGAATAATCATCTCTACATACAGCAAGATTCTTCTGATCGAGTTTTAGCTGATTTAGACAGAGTTTTACGCATATATAAAGAAGATGCATGGACTATTTTAAAAATATTAACTTCAGTAGATAAGATTGACCTTGATACATTAAAAAAATATTGTTCACAAGTTTCAATCTCAAATATTGATTATACACAATTATTAGGGGAATTACAAAACAATTATCAATTAATTACTTCAGAGATTATTGGTAATCAGATTATTTGGAAGGTACCAAATGAAATAAAGACAATTATAAGTACTCAACTTGACCGAATTGATGATTTTAACCAATTAATGGAAAAAATTCCCAAGACCTTGACCAGTGAAACGGTAGAGCAGGAAGAAACACGCAAACCAAGTAATAAAGGAAAGACATACATAGATTTATCAGAAGTTTTAGAATTAATTAAAGAAGATAGGACAATTTCTCAATCACCTGAATTAAAAAAAGATGAGAAAAAAATTAAGAAAAAGGAAATCGAAAAAAAAGAGATCGAAGGAAAATCTATCACCGTAGAAGGCTGGATTAAAAAAATATTAAAAAATGATATTACTTTCAGAACAGAAGATGGACAAGAAGTTAGGTTTACATGTAATAGACCCGAACTTATTGCATTTTGTATTGGTCATATCAATAAACAACTTCGATTTTATTTTGATGTAAAGGCAGCTGAACTGGTGTGTCAGAAAGTAGAAGTAGCTGATTGAAATTTAATTTATTTGAAAAAGGAATCTAATGTTTTTGGTTTATCCTTTTGCTTTAATTGTTTTTTTGTCGTTTTTTTAGGAGATTTCTTGGATTTTTGTTCTGGCTCGGATTTTTTCTTAGTACTTTTAGGAGTTTTCTTTTTCACATCTACTACTTTCTTTATTTTCTCTTCTTTTTTAATATCTTTTTTCTGTTTCTCTTTTTTTGTCGTATCCTTTTGAAATGCACCATTTTTTATTTTTTTGTAAACAGGTTTAAAAGGTTCAATCTGGGGTAATGGGATTAATTCTATCATTTCTATATCCTTAAAAAAATCCAAATTTATCGGTAAATTAAATATTAGTTCATTTATTGGATTTATTGGGACATTTAAAATAATTGAATTGTTTTCTTTTTTCAACCAATTCTTCTGTATTGAATAATTAGTAATTTTTCTTGCAGTGTCTATATTACATTTGTCAAAAACTTTTAAACTTAATGCATATACATATTCATCTAATTTTAGAGAATTCTTATTAAACATTCTAAAAGGTAATGTTATTCCTTTAACAATTTTCTTATCAATTTCCAATTAATAATCTCCTTTTTTGTATTTTTTACTGTTTTATATCTATTTTGAAATTATTTCTTAAAAACTTTCAAACTGATTTTAAAAAAATATCTTATGAATATAAAATTCACTACAAATGCTGAAAATTATGTTTCACAAAAAATTAAGGAGTTTCAAGAAGAAAATATAAAATGCCCATACGCAATTGGAATTTATGGCGATTTTATAAAGATTTGAAGTATAACCTACCTAACAATAGGAATATCAATTGCTGAACAATAAAAAATAACAAAAGATAAAGAGTTTCGAGAAATATCAAAATTTAATGGATGTTCGATTTATATAAATAAATCAGCAGAAAAATTGATTAATGACGACGAAATTTTAATTGGAGTCAGTGATTGGTATGTCTATAAAAAATTGGTAATGGTAGAAGCACCGATCATTAAATTGTCAGGAAAAGATATTTGCTCTATATAATTCGGAAAAATCAATTATATAAAAATGAAATAATAGATTAATATCGAATTGCAATCGCAATCGATATCCGAATAAAAAAAATAAATTTTCTTTCAATTATTTTAAAATTTTATTGGTTTCTAAATACCAAAGATAAAGGTCTAATTCTGCTAAAGTAATACCTAATTGATCAGCTAAATTTTTTAAAACACTCTCAATTTCCAAGTATTTTCTTTTGCTTAGACTTTTTGAAGTCGGTTTCTCTATTAACTTATTTTTAACAAGTATATCAATAATATGAAAATCTATGATAGCAAAATCAGTAAAACCTATATTTCGTAGGAAATGGCTCGCCTCCTTATAACCAAGTCCCTTAATATTTTGTACAAACCAATTTCTTAATTCTTGGCCCTTTAAAGAATTTATTATATCATTTAATTTGTCTATAATTTTTCTAGCTTCAATAATATATTTTCCTCTTAAATTAGGATATCTATATCCTAACGATCTCAATTTGGTGATAATATCTTTATCACTAAAAAATCCATTTCCAATTTCCTGTTGTATTTTTATTGCTTTTTCAGCGTTATAATTTGCTGTCAATATACAAAAACATAATTCATTAAAAATGGCTTCATTTGATGATTTTCCAAGTTCTTTAAACTCTTGTATTTTAGAGTTGACAATTTTTTTGATTTTACTGTTTTTTAATAAAGTTTTGATTTTTTTTACCAATGAATTTTCATCAAGCATTTTAATCAAGCTATTTAATTGGTTCAAAGTAAATTATTATTTTATTTGGATGGTGAAATACTTTTAAAATTCTTATTTATAATAATAATAATAAGATTTAAAGTTTTCAATACAAAAAAAAGAGAGGGAAATAATTTTATTATGGAGTTCTAATAGCTAATTTAATATCATCTTTAGTAACAGTTTTTCTCTTTGCATTTTCAGCAATTTTTATAGCTTTTTTGGTTGTATCAATGGCTAGATCCTGTAGATGGTCTAATAGTCTAAGAACAGCATCTGCTGAAACTATATCAGCCAATGCTTCATTTTTCATTAATCTTCTAAGCGCAGTTTTTGTTATTACTTTAACTTCTTCTTTAGATTTTTTAGACACTAACAAAACCCTCGAATTTTATTTACTAATTAAATAATAATTATAAAATATATGGACATAAAGAATATAAAAATTTCTCGCTAGAAATTGCATCTCCAAATATGATTTATCATATTGAGTCATTTCTATATATATTTAGTTTAACTCTTTTCCGACTTAAATGTAAAAATATAAAAATTTTCTTTCTCGAAAAGTTTAATTATACATTTATTTGTAATATTTTATAGAGTTAATAAATTCTTAAATGACGCTTTTTAAATATTTTCAGCCTTTAATAAATGACCAAACTCCTTTAATTTTAAAATATTTTTTCTCAAATGGCAGTAAATGAAGTAATTAATTATAATTTATAATGATCAATTATTTTAAATTTATAAATTATTTCTCAGTAGAATAATCAGTTTTTATTTTGTTCAATTTAAAAAAAATTCAATTAAAAATAAAGTTAATTTAATTTATTTTAATTATTATTTCAAGAAATAATCATAAATTAATTATTAAAATGAAATATATTGGAAACTTATTTATGATAAGAAAGGATTTAAAAAGTAGTAAATTAGAGAGTGATTTACATCATTTATCAATAGGTTTGATATATATGTCAGAAGTAAAAAATTCAATAAAAGGTAAAGTCTGGGTATTTGGAAATAATATAGATACAGACATTATTATTCCGGGAAGATATCTTACAATTAGAGCCCCAGTTTCTATGGCATCACATACATTTGAACCAATTAATGAAGATTTTGCTAAAAAGTTTAGAAAAGGAGATATTATAATTGCAGGTAAGAATTTTGGGTGTGGTTCAAGTAGAGAAGAAGCGCCTTCAGTTCTAAAGACATTAGGTATTGGAGCAATTATAGCTGAATCTTTTGCTAGGATATTTTTTAGAAATGCTATAAATTTAGGTATTCCATTACTTGAAATAAAAGATATCTCTAACAATTTTAAAACTGGTCAATTTGCTGAAGTTGATTTTATTTCCGGAACTGTAAAGAATATAAATACCGAACAAACTTTTGTTGGAACAAAATTACCGCAATTTTTATTAGATTTAATTCAAGCAGGTGGAGCGATACCTGCAATTAAAAAAAGATTAAAAAAATAAATGGGTGAAAAAATGTCAACTATATCCGAGAAAATTTTAGCTTCCCATTCTAATAAAGAAAAAGTTGAACCTGGCGAAATTATCAATGCAAATGTAGATATAATTATGATGCATGAAATGTTAGGTATGAGAGTAATAGATATTTTTAATGAAATAGAGGTCAACGAAATAAAAAATTCAGACAAAATAGTTGCACTTTTGGACCATTGGATACCTCCTGCAAATATAGATACTGCAATAATTGATAAGAATGAGCGAGAGTTTGTAAAAAAACACGGCATTAAAAATTGGTTAGGATGGAACCAGGGAATTTGTCACCAAGTTATTCCGGAGAAGGGTTTTGCGTGGCCAGGGGCACTTATTGTAGGGACAGACAGTCATACATGCACTTATGGCGCTTTTGGTGCGTTTTCTACAGGAGTTGGCTCTACAGATGCTGCAATTTTACTTGCTACTGGGGAATTATGGTTTAAAGTCCCTGAAACAATTCTTTTTAACCTAACTGGTAAGTTAAAACCAATGGTCTATGGAAAAGATGTTATATTAAAATTGATAAGTGAAATAGGAGTTGAAGGGGCTAATTATAAATCTGTAGAATTTAAAGGAAGTGTAATCTCCAACTTAAGTATAGATAGTAGGATGACTATTAGTAATATGGCAATTGAAATGGGTGCTAAAGCCGGAATAATGGAACCTGATAATAAAACATTGAATTGGCTAAAAAACCGCGTCAAGAAACCCTTTAAAATCATAAAAAGTGATGAAAATGCCATATATGAAAAGAAATTTGATTATGATTTATCAGACCTCGACCCACAAGTTGCAAAACCACATAGTCCCGAAAATTCAGTGTCAGTAAATGAAGTAGAAGGAATAAAAATCGATCAAGCATTTATCGGCAGCTGTACAAATGGACGTTTTGAAGATTTGGAAATTGCTGCTAAAATACTTAAAAATAAAAGAATCCACCCAGATACTAGACTAATTATAGTCCCAGCATCCCAAGAAATTTATTTAAAAGCCTTAGACCAAGGAATAATTAAAATTTTAATTGAAGCAGGGGCTTTTTTGAACTATCCCAGTTGTGGCCCTTGTATCGGAGCATACGGAGTTCTAGCTCCAGGAGAAGTTTCGTTATCTTCCTCAAATAGAAATTTCATTGGAAGACAAGGTAGCAAAAAGGCTAAGATATATTTAGCAAATTCAGCAACAGTTGCAGCAAGTTCAATAAAAGGAGAAATAACAGACCCCAGATCAATATAAATAAATTAAAACTAAAATTAATCATTATTTTTAGTTAATTAAAAATATTAGAAAAAATATGTAAAATTTGATAGAAATTTATTGATAAATTCGTTATTTATGATATTATCAGATAATTATTTAACAACCATCTAAGAATCATAAAATTTAATATTATTTAATTAAAAATTGAAATTAAATTTTTATATTTCAAATAAAAAAGAAATATATTAGAAAGAAATATTTAATTATTTTTAGTTAATCGATATTTAACAATTCTATTATCAATCCTTGATTTTGGTTTATCTCTAGAGGGTTTAACTTTTTCTATTAATTTTGATTCTAACAACAATTTTAATGCATGACCAACTGTTCTACTTGATAAAAGTGTTTCATCGATTATATCCTTACGGCTTGTTGCACCCTTTTTATTTAGAACATAGAGAATAAATTTTGCAGAGGGTGGAAGATTGTAGATTGTTCTAAAACTTTTAGATGACACTTTGCTTTCCCAGTTCATTATATCACCTCTTTATTTTTTAAAAGATATTTTAAACCAATTTTTGTAATTAAAAACTTTCTTAATGTTTGATTTTTATTTTTATTTTTTGTTTTTAATTTCATTTTAATTTTCAGTTCGTATAATTAATTTTAAAATATCTCTTATTAATACTACTTCATCATTTAACGTTATAACACCGTGATATAAAAATTTTGCCTATTTCTTTTTTAAAAAATATTGTATTAAAAATAAATAAGGGGCCTATTTTTGTAAGTTTAAGCAGAGAATTGGAAACTTAATTAAACATAATTTTTGGTTTTTGTATTTACATTTCGATTTCCCACTAATATAATTCAAGATTTGGTATTATCTCCTTAATTACAGGAAAATATTATTTTCGAACTGAAAATAAGATAGGTTATAACCTAAAACTTACTGTTAATGATGAGTAATATGTAGTCAGATTTGTTCATAATTAGGTTATTCTATATTGATTGAATACAATAATAATCAATTTTCAAACAATAAAGAATTATATCAAATTTCTTCAGTCTCTATTTTTATTATGCAAATTATTAAATTCTATCCATAATCAGCTAGAAAATAATATTTAAAGCATTGATTTATTTATAAGGTCATTTTTATTACGACTTATTTTGTGTGTTTTTACTTTCGGTGACCTCTCTAGGGATGATTCTTTTAGGAAGAATAGTGAATATGATTAAAAATTAAATACCTGATAATTAATAATCAGACTAAACAAATAACATAGGATTGGATACAATATGGCTCAAGAATATGAAAATAAGATTAAGGATGAATTCTATGGAATTAATTTAACTGATTTATGTAATAATGACCCTGTATTAGGGAATATAATGGTCAATAATAAAATTATGGAATTTAAAATTCCAATTAAATATATATTAAACAATATTTTAATTTGTGGGGATGTATTTTCTGGAAAATCTTCAATTATAAAGCGTTTATTATTACAAATAATTGAAAATACAAATTTAAACCCGATCATATTTGATATAAATAATGAGTATGACAAATTATTGGACTCAAAATGGTTAGAACGCGAAATTTGGTCTATTGAATTTGGAAACGAAAATTTTTCAATTAATCCTTTAGAATTAATTAGAGAAAACGATGAATATTTAGAAATATTGATAGATATTTTTAGAGACACCTTTAATTTAAATATAGAGGAGTCCTTTATTTTAAAAGAATTTATAAAATATTTAAATGACAATTTTGAGAATCCTACTTTATCAGATTTATTATTACTGTTTGAATTAGGAGATGAGGTCGTGTCCATTTTTTCGGACGATGTTTTTAAAAAAGCAATATCTCATTTAAAATCAATTATAACAGGACTAATTCACGGGCCAATCAAAGAAATTTTAGACGTAGAATCTACTAATTTAAACATTAAAAATCTTCAAAATTTCCCAATTGTTATTAAATTTAAAGGTATAAATAAAACGGGTAAGCGGTTTATAGTAAATTTGTTCTATTTTATTCAGTTAATATATAAGATAGATAATCCAGACCCAAAACCGCATTTAATGGTTATTGATCCCATTGATGAAATAAGTTATTCACTATTGCTATTGAATTCAAGATATAATGTAAATGAAGGAATATTAGCTTCATTGACCACACCATTGGATAAAAAAAGGAACCGATTTGCGATTTTTACCAATTATATATTTCTTCATATCTCTTCAGATAATGATATTAATACGATTAAGGAAAAATTTTGTAATAAAGATAATGAATTGCTCTCAAATTTAATAATGGGCCAAGCAATAGTCAATTTTTCTAATAAAAATAATTATAAAGTTGAAATTGATGATTTTTATTTTTAATATTTTAGTTTTTCCAATTTTATGTGATTTTAAAAAAAATGTTTAATTTTGGTTATAATAAATAAGAGATTTTATTATATTATTTGAGATTTTATCAAGACTGATATTTTTTGAATATACTAAATTTTCATCTATTTAAAAAGATATTTTTAAAATGAATATCTATTTATTCATTACTATAAAAATATAAATTGAGAGAAGATTTGTATGCAAATGAACAACGAAATAAATGCATTGAACTCATTATTAACCCGGCGTGGATTTATATGGGGACCTTCACCAGAGATATATGGAGGTCTAGCTGGATTTTATGAATATGGGCCTTCAGGGACATTATTAAAAAATAATATAATAAAAATATTCAGAAGAATATTATTATTTGAGAATTTTATAGAAATTGAATGCCCAAATATAATGCCAAGAATAGTTTGGGAAGCATCAGGACATTTAGAACGTTTTATAGACCCAGTTACTACTTGTATTAAATGTGGCTCATTATTTAGGGTGGATAAATTAATTAAAGAATTATTACCTAACGAAAGTCCTGATGGACTTTCTTTTAATTCGCTTGAACAGATTTTGCTTAAAAATAATTTGAAGTGCCCGAATTGTGGTGGAAAACTTGGTCATGTTGAACCATACAATTTAATGTTAAAAATCATGATAGCCGGGAATAAGGAGGCATACTTAAGACCGGAAACTGCGACTACAACATATCTCCCGTTTAAACGGCTTTATAGAGATTCTAGGCAGAAACTTCCAATAGAGATATTCCAACTAGGTAAAGCTTATAGAAATGAGATATCACCTAGGCAAGGGCTTATTAGATTAAGGGAATTTAATCAATTGGAGTGCCAAATATTTTTAACAAAACAGCAAGAATATGACTTCGAACGATTTAACACAGTAAAAAATCTAAATATACCGCTATTACCTTGGAAATTTCAGAAACAAAAGAATTTCAAGCCCATTTGGATTAATTTAGAAGGTGCAATTACTGAAAAATATTTAAAAAAGCCAGCATATGCTTATTGTTTAGGACTTGCATATAAAATTTGTAAGGAATTCGGTTTTCTTGATGAAAATATTAGGTTCAGACAACATTCTGACGAAGAGAAAGCCCATTATGCAGATGATGCATGGGATCTTGAAATTAAAACAAAACAATATGGATGGATAGAAATTTGTGGTGTGCATGACCGAACAAATTATGATTTAAAAAGGCACCAACAATTCTCAAAAGAAGATTTGTCCGTTAAAGTAGGCCAACAGAATATAATTCCAGAAATTTTGGAGATTGCATTTGGAATCGAACGATCGGTATATGCAATCATTGACCAGTCAATTACTATAGATGACAAGCATAATCGTATTCTCTTAAAGCTTCCCAATCAAATAGCACCAATTAGGGTTGCAGTTTTTCCTTTGATTAAAAAAGACAAATCTCAGATACAAATGGCAAAAGAAATTTATAATGACCTCCTTAAAAAAGGAATATATTCTAATTATGATGATTCTGGGGCGATCGGTAGACGATACAGAAGACATGATGAGTTAGGAACACCTTTTGCAGTTACAATAGATTATCAATCAATTGAGGATAATACAGTAACTTTAAGGGATAGAGATTCTACAGAACAAATTAGAATTAAAAAGGATGAGATATATTCATATATAAAAACAAAATATGATTAAAACTAAAAAATTATTGTATTTGATTAAAAATTATATCAGCTTCTTTTAATGGATCGGCATTTTCTACTTTAGAAGCAAATATCTCAAGGTCTCCTGTGAAATCACTGCGTCTAATGGTACCTATAATGATTATTTCTTTTCCCAGTAATTCATTTTCTTTGATCTTTAAAGGTGCTTCGTCATACCACTCATGCTCAATTATTTCTTGAGCGGCAATTGCATCAAAACCTAATAAATCTTCAGCAAATTTTCCGCCGACAGTAACTCTTATATTACCGGTTCCATCGTCCAGGACAAAAGACCAAATCATTCGAAAGATTATATTATCAATTATCCCACAATTTGGACATTCCCATTTATCTTCAATTTTGACAACCTTTTTCATACAATTAGGGCATGCTTCATATATCGGTTTCTTTTTAAAAACCTTTACTATCGCACCCCGAATTTGAACGAATTCTTTATCTTTTACATCCTTAATAAATTTTCTATTTTCCAAGGAATTATATATAACATTAGAAATATTATTTTCTAAGTTGATATCATTAATTTCCTCGTCCAGTTCTTTAATTTCACCAAATTTACCTATATTTAAACTTATAGAGCCTCTAAATTCATTTATATAACCATTAATAATTTGATATACTTTTCCGACATGGATTTTTTCTATGTCCTCATTCCATGCCGTAAGATTAATACACCCTGTTTCGTCTGCAATTAGAAAATCTGCAATTTTAAATTCGTTGCCGTTTTTAGAAATTATTTGACGGGAATCATTTAATTGTACAACTTTAAATTTAATATTGACATTTTTACTTTTTGGATTGAGTTGGTCAATTTTAAACTCAGTCCCCATATTATTTTTAGAAATAATTAATTTAATTTCCTTATTAATAATAGTATCAATATTTGTATTAATTTCCAAATTACCCATATTATTCTTTTTAACAGAAACATTATCTAATCTAATGGAATCGCCCACTTTATATTTCATAATGTCCTCTGCTTTCATATCCCAAGCACTACATTTTATTGAACCTGTCTCGTCTCTTATAATAACTGGGATGACCTGACCAATAGAGCCGTCACTTCTTTTAAATTCTTTAATTTCACCCATCCAATTAATTGTGCCGTGAACATTTATACCTTTCATCCCAGGTTGAAGATTTTTGATTTGATAAATCTCTATTTTTTCTGGAATATTTTCTAAAAGAGATTGAGGTGGGTTATCAATTTTAGTTCTACGACCTACATGAATTTCAAGTCCATTTTGCCCACTTTTTACTGTTCCATTTTCAATATAGATAGGCATATCTTCTTCTATTTGATGAGTTTCTATAATTTCAGTTTGCCTGTCCCATAAAACGACCCTTATTTGTCCTGTTTTATCTTCAATAATGAAACTACCTACTTTTCCTTCAGTGTTAGTTTTTTTTCGAGTAAATGTTTTTACATCATAAATCTTTTGAACTCTTCCTACTAAATTTACCAGAGTTTTTTGAGGGGTTATATCTTGTATTAAAGTTATTGGCCTTCTAGGTGGCTTTAATTTCTTATCAAGACTAATATCTAGTTCCTCTGCAATTAATTGTAAAGCTCCTTCATCAGTCATTAGTCCATCAAATTCTTTCTTTTTTTTGTTGATTAGTTCCATAATTTCGCTTCGAGTTAAATCAGCTTTTTCGATCAATTTTTGGATATTTTCCTCTAGCTCCATTTAATCACACTTCTTAGTATTTATGTCAATAGTTAATTAAAAATCTTTTTTATTTAATTAATTTAATTATTTACTCTATTTCAAAATAATTATTAATCAGAGTTATATTAATTCATATAATGGGTACTCTTGGTTTAAGAATTCAGACAAAAGCAGGTATTCCAATTTATAATAAAAATTGGTCTGAAAAGAAGTTAAAAGGGTTTGAATCTGAAGATCAGACACTACAAGCCGGATTTATGACTGCAATATTGTCCTTTGCTAAAAGTCTTCAAAATAAAATTGGATTTATTAGATTTTATCCCGAGAAAGAGAACCCAGATGAGAACATTAATCAATATGGAATTGATGCATTGATTTCATTAAGAGAAGACATTGTATTTATAGTATTTCTTGAACCATATATTTTTAAAAACTATTTTGAACTTAAACTCGATTGGATTTATAATTTTATCATAAAAAAATATCTAAATAAAATAGAAGCTGGTGCAAAAATCGAGTTTAGTCTGGAAGAGGAAACTTTTATTGAAAACGTATTATTTGATAAAGTAGCAAAAGAATATATAAATAAAAAAAGAAAAAAAATTGAAAAAATAATTAATAAATTGATTATTAAGAAATTTTCTCATGAAAAAATTTTCGGTCTCGCGATATGTTCTTTTGATAATACAATACTATACACGCATTTAATTGAAAAAGAAGATTTAGAACAATATCTAAATAATATGGGTTTAATAACGAAAATAAAGGAATGGGAATGTCAGTATAAACCAATTTGGATACCTAATAAAGACCCAGTCTTAGTTTCTGTGATAAATTCAGCTATGCAAGTCCCTATTAAACAAGATATTCCTCGCAATGACTTAAAAATCCCATATTTTTATTATATAGTTTCTGATCAAGATGCTTTATTAGGACCTTTAACTGAAAATATTTTACAATATTTAAACCCATTTTTTCTTGAATAAACTCTTGAATTAATGAAACTATTATAAATAATGAAAATGATTTTGAATTTAATGCATAATAAGAATCCATATTATATGTCATTTTAATATCTTTATTCTATATCTTACTATTAACATAACATTATTTCATAAATTAAAATATCATTTATTTCCATTAAATTTTTCTAAAAATCCCTGCAATTGACCATATGGGATTTTCAAGATAAAAATTTTCTAATTAAATGCTCGTAGATATTTGATCCAAATTAAAAAGTGTCATATAAAAAATTCAATCTCTTAAAATTTGTGATGTCTATATCTAAATTAGTAAAATTATAAAAAAAATATAGAAGAGAAGATATGAGTGATAAAAATTTATTTATATCTCTTCTTTGTAGCTAGTAAATACACAATACCAATGGTTGCTATAATTAAAGCAACTAATTTTATCCAGTAATTAGGATCATACATTACCACAGCAAAATTAAAAGAACTTATTATAACTTCAGTTGTAAATGGAACAATAACTATTGAAAGAACTACAAGCGAAATGCCCCAACCCCATTCTTGGTCTTTTATTAAGCCAACACCAGCAATTAGACCTCAAAAGCCAATAGTAATATTTGTATATCCAGTTACATTCGCTAAGTATTGATATTCTGCTGGAAGATAAGGAGTTAATGGGTTAAATCCAATAAAATTCAATATTCCAGTAATTAAAATTAATCCACCAGATAAAATTAAAATAATCCTGTAAAGCCAACTTCCGCCTTTACCTTCACTATCAGACATTTAATATATATCCTTTTTTGATTTTTTATTTTATTTATTTATTATTATTTTTATAAAAATTAGTATATCAGTTGATGTAACATATTATTTTCATGTTATTTTATATATTCTTTGTAGATTTGCTAAAAAATTCATTGATTTGGCTTTTTATGTAAAAATTTTTTTATATAAATTTATAGGAATTTCTAACTTGAATAATGAAAAAGTTAATTTAAGAGGAAAAAACTAACATATGCCATTTTTTTATTAAAAATCATTTTTTCGGTCTATTTTTTTGCACATTTTATATAAGAAGAAAAAATATGAGATGTTTAGGGATATACTATTTCCTAAAATATATAAACACATAGTTTCTGTTATTAACTTAATGTATAAACAATGAATTATAGAAAAAGAAAAAATATAATAAAGAAATTGCCCAAATAATACTAGTAAATAGTAGCAAATTCTTAGGATATTTATTTAAAGAAAATAGAATATTTAAGTAAAAAAGGATAAAAAAAAGATTAAAAATTAAAACGATCTGATAAAATGGAATTAAAAGTATCGAATTCTTATATTGAGCTTTTAAATAAAGCAGTGTCAAGAGAACTATAGGTATCTATTCAATATATGATCCAGCATTCTAAGATAGAAGCAATGAAAAAATGTATTATTCCAGAAAATATTTTAATGGAAGATACTACTTTTGATATTTTAGCAAAAATGTTTGAGAAAATTGCAATTGTAGAAATGAAACATGCTGAAAGTATTATGGAACGGATTTATTTGCTTGGAAGTGAAGCTACAACAAAAAACGATCCAATTAATGTGGGAAATAGTATAGAAGACTTTCTAAAATTAGGCATTAAAGCAGAGAAAGAAGCCTTGGAATTATATCGTAAAATGCTAAAAGCAACTGCTGAAGAAGGTGATTATTCAACAAGAAGACTTTTTATGGAGATTTTTAAAGAAGAAGAAGACCATTTAATAAAATTTAAGGAGTACTTAAAATAAAATATGGGTGGATATTTATGAAACCAATTAAAGTAGATGATGAATATTTTGAGAATTTAAATAATGCCCTTAATATGGAGATTCAAGCAATTATTCAATACATGGCGCAACATTCAAAGTCAGAAATGCTAAAAATGAGGAAAAAAGCAAGCCCACTTCAAATTATTACGGGTAAAAATAAATATGAAGTATTATCCGCAAAGTTAAAAGAAATAGCAATTCAAGAAATGGACCACGCTGAGAAAATTGCGGAGAGAATAGCTGTACTTGGTGGACGACCTACAACAAAATCAGCACCTCCAAAAATCGGAGATAATTATGATGATTTTCTTAAAAATAATTTAGAAGCAGAACGAGGGGCTATGGAATATTATAGAACAATAATTAAATATGCTGAAAAAAGAGGAGATATTACTACTAAAAAGTTATTTGAAGATATTTATATGGAAGAAGAGGAACATTATTGGTTATTTGATGAATATACAGAATAGACAGCTAACTTTTAAAAACTGTAATTTTTTTATTTTTCATAAGAAGATCTAAATTAAGGACTAAGTTGAGTTTTATGATTAAATGTAAAAAATGTGGAAAAGAATACGAACAGAAATTGAAAACAAGAAATGATCCGGACTTTTGTCCATATTGTGGATGGGCTCAATGGGATCCTATGGGTATGTATAATAAGAATTGGAAAAAGCCAAAATGGTTAGATAAAGAATAATATTAATACAAAAAATTATTCGTAATTTGCATGCCCTTTTTTTAAATCATTCTCGCTAATTCCAATGTAATTACATATTGCACCATAAATTGACTCAAAAAGTACGCAACTATTAAATTCAAATTGAAATCCTTCAGGAGCAAAATCGGCGTGTAATCCCTCCCATTGCTGTTTTTCCCAGCTTCCTTCACGAAAATTTTGTCGACCTTCAAGTCTAATTTTGTTGTCTATATTAGCCCAAAATTCATGTTCTAAGGGCGCTGATGAAACTGCCATGATCATACAGCCATTTTCACTCAATTCTTTTACTTTTTTGGCAGTTGTAGCTATTCCACCTGAACCTGAAACTAAAATAGCAATTTGACCTGGTCTGATAGGTCTGTTTTTAGGTGCATATTTCAAGATTGAAGTCACATAACCATGAGGCATCTGTCTAAGGCGCATTTCAAATGGCGTAATTACAACATTAAATATTTTTCCTCTTCCAAATAAATGAACCGTGTGATTCGAATAATAAAAAAGTATCATATTTGCAATAAACATTTTTATCTCATCATTGTAATTTACGGAACAATTTTTCAAATGTTGTTTCGCGGTAAATAAGAGAGTTTTATAAGTATCTCTTATTTTAGTTAATGCATCTTGAAAATCTTTTAGCTGAAGTTCTTTACCACTTTTTATTTTTTGAATTAAAAAATTTAGTCCAGTCCCAATAATTTCCCAGAATACCATTTGGGTACACTCTGAACTTGTACCCATGGGTGCAAATACACTACCTTCATCATAATTAGACAGAATTTTCTTCTTATTATGTTCACCAGGAATTTTTAAGATAAACTCTACATTTCCTTGAGTCAATAACGATCTTTCATTAGCTGTCGCGGCTACAACCGAACAACCAGCATTTTTTGCATAATTAACTTTATTTACTACATAAGGGGTACTCCCAGAAGTACTTATGGCAATAACTACATCTCCTTCTTCTATTTTGCTACCTGGTCCTCCAGGGCCAGCAATTTCTTTGCTAGAATATGGGAAATCCACATTAAATCCTAGTTGCGATAAGCGCATCGCAGCTGTCTTTGCTCCCATAAATAAGCTCCGTCCAACAGATGCAAATACAATTTTACTCTTACCACTATATTCTGGATGACAATATGATATAATAAATTGAATGAATTTCGTTAAAACTTCAGTCTCATTCTCAAATATATAATTCAAATTTGCTTCGATTTGTTCAATTAAATATGCCCAAGTATTATTAAAAGTATTAAATGATTTTTCAAATTTCGTTTCATTTATAGGTACTTTTATTTTTAACATTTGAATCACTGATTTATTATTCAATAAATTGAATATTAGAATTTTCTGACCTATGATTTTTTTAATTAAGGTTAAGGATGTAGTAAGTTTTATTTAATTATTATGTATTAAAAATAGACTGAAAAAAATAAAAGAAAAAAAGAAGTTTCATTTTTCCCATAGACATTTAATGTGATGTATACTCACGAACGTATATTTTCCATCTTTTAATAACGTTAATACTTGGTCAATACAACTGACAACTGTGCCACTTAATATTTCATTCTTTCCTAAATAGATTTCTATTTCCTTATTAATGTAATGTTCGCTAATAAATTTATCAATCATATTTAAACCTCTTAACTTTTAGTATTATTTAATAACGTTATATATACTTATTAGATTTTAGGTAAATTAAGAATATTAATGCTTTTTAAAACCGCGAATTATTTATCTATCTAAAAAACAAAATGAGAATTTTAAATACAATAATATAACATTTCAAGTCCCTATAAAACCACCTACAAACTACTTGATTAATTAAAATAAAAATCAAACTCATTTTTTTAGTTAAAAATAATGCGCAATAATTTCATGAAATTCCAAATTTGAGATTAAAAATTTGTGTTTATTAGAAATTATCAGTAAAAAAATTAATGAACAATCATTATTAATTATTAGACATTTATACTTTTTAAATAATATAGAGATAATTTGAATGTCATTCTATTTGATTGTTAAATGTAAAAAAGTTTATAATTTATTTATTCTTATTAGTATCTAAAATTTTAATTCTTTATTTTTTATTGTTAGTCCAATTTTAAAATAAAAAATTAATACATAATATTTTTATTAGGATATTTTTATTAAACAAAGCAATTAATAAAGCATTTGATTGATAATAATTATTATAATTTCAAGATAATATGGAAAAATAGATGTGATTCTATGCCAGAAGACATTAAAAAATTTCAGATAATAGGAATTTACAAAAAAGAGAGAAAGGAATATCCTTTTAAACAGATAATAATAGCGCAATCAGAGAATTATGCAATTCATAAACTTTATTCGAGGATTGGATCTCGTCATAAAGTAAAAAGATATAATATCAAAATTGAGGAAGTGAATATGATTGAATAAAAATCCAAGTAATCCAGAAAATATACAAGATGCATATACAAGAGTTATAGTAGCACTTAAACAATTAGAAGAACAGGTACCGATAATTCAAAATCAATTAGGGTTAGTTTATTCAAATATTGAAACTTATGAGATTGCAAAAAATACTGTGGAAAGCATGAAGGAACTCAAGGAAAATGATGAAATATTAATTCCCATTGGTAATATAATGTATTTTAAAGCAAAAATTCAAGATCCCAGTAGTTTTATTGTAAATGTTGGTGCAGATATTTCAATTATAAAAACACCTGAGGAAACAGTTGAATTTATTGACAAAAATATAGAAATGTTAAATAATACGAGACAACAGATTGAAGCAGATTACCAAAGGCTATTAAGTGAAATTCAAGATTTACAGCAAAAGAAGGAAGATATATTAAGAGAAGTATCAAGCCAAACATCTGGTCAATTTCCTTCAGGTTAACAATATTATGATTTTTTGTTAATTTCTGGATTTCTATTTTTGTTTCTTTTAGTTTTTAAATTTGAGGGATTATAAAATATGTTTGAAAAATTGAAAAATTCTTTTAAAGATTTTGCGAATAAAATTTCTACAAAAACAATTACAGATGAGAATTTACAAAAGCAATTATCTAAATTTCAAATGGAACTTGTAGGACTAGATATTGCTATTGAAGCTGTAGAAGAAATTTGTGAATATATAAAAGAGAACTATGGGGGAGAAAAAGTTAGTAGATTTTCCAGAAAGAAAACATATGCACAAAAAATTTTAAGACAGTCCATCATAAACATTTTAAATTCCGCTGAAAATGTGAATATTGATTTATTAAAATTATGTGAGGAAAAAAAGAGGGAAGGAATACCAGCAGTCCTTTTATTTTTAGGTATCAATGGGCAAGGTAAAACTACTACTATAGCTAAAATTGCATATTACTTACAAAAAAATAATTATTCATCAGTTTTTGCAGCATGTGATACTTTTAGAGCTGGCGCAATTGAGCAACTTCAAAAACATGCAAACAATCTTGGTATAAAATTAATAAAACATGACTATAAAACAGATGCCGCTAGTGTAGCATTTGATGCTATAGACCATGCTGAAGCTAAAAATGTTAATGTTGTCTTAATAGATACAGCTGGTAGGATGGAAACAAACCAAAATTTGATCCGTGAACTGGAGAAAATAATAAGAGTATCAGAACCGACATTGAAAATTTTTGTAGGTAGCCTATTATCAGGCAATACAGCATATCAGCAAGCAAAAATTTTTAATGAAAAAGTAGGTATTGATTGTTCCATATTAACTATGGCAGATGCTGATATAAAAGGAGGAGCATCGGTATCAGTTATATATTCAACTAAAAAACCAATAATATTTTTAGGGACAGGTCAGTCATATAATGATTTAATCCCATTTAATGCTGAATATTTTGTTGATTTATTATTTCCAAAGCATTAGAAAAGGAATAATTTATGCCAGATATAATTATTTCCTCTAAAGATTTAGCAGGACAATCTATTTTTAAACAATTAACTGAAAATTTCGGTTTTAAAAAGATTAATAAAAAATTTGAGGGAAACGATATTTGGACAAAGAATGAAATAAGATTAATTACAACAAATAGAGAATTACTTTATTGCGACCATTTAGATATTTTAAGAAGTGATTTACTTATTTTCGGAAGTCAGCATAAATCAGAGTCTGGTAGACCATCACTATTAGTACATTGCACTGGTAATTGGGGTGATAATGCTGATTATGGGGGAAGACCAAATGAAATAGCATTCTCTTCAGGGTCAGCTATGAAAACAGCATTAATTGAATTAAAAAATCAAAAGGAACAGTTAGAATTGGATGATTTTGATGTTAGCTTAGAAGTTACACATCATGGGCCAACACAATTAGACACTCCATTAGTTTTCATTGAATTAGGTAGCACACCAAAGGAATGGAAAAATGCTAAAGGCGCTTTAGCTGTTTCTTATGCAATTATTAAAGTAGCAGAATCAAAAAAGGTCTATAAAAATTATATTGGAATAGGTGGTCCGCATTATGCTCAAAAATTCTCTAAAGTTGTTGGTAATCCAGACATAAATTTTACAGTTTCCCATATAATCCCGAAATATTTTATTGATTCCCTTAGTAAAAAAATGATTTCTGAATGTATAAAAAAATCTAAAGAACCAATTGAAGCTTTTGTTTTTGATTGGAAAGGTACAAATTCGATCCAAAGAAAAAAAATAATACCTTTTATAGAATCATTAAATTATAAATATAAAAAAATTAAAGACTTTGAACGAAATTTTTAATACGATTTTATTTTCCCAGTTTCAAAATCGTACTTTATTGTAAATTCATGCCCATTTATACATTTCTGTTTTTTAATTAAGTAATATTTATTAACAGAACTATTTCTATGAACATGCATTAAATCTAATAAGTATATTTTATTACAAATTGGACATAACGCTTCATCTCTAAATGAGTAAAACAAATTATTTTCAGATTTTGGTAGTATTTTCATAGGTAAAATATAATTTATTCTGTTTAATATTGAGTCATTTTCCATAGCTTTGTCTGGAATTAAACCATCTGCCCAAGGATCTATTAATTTTGTCCTTAGTTTGAGTTGCGCCATATTATCGTATGTCCACCACTCTAAAATTTTTTGATGCATTAGTGGGATTAGTTTAGGTTTAAAAATTTTCCCAAATTTGCTTAATTTATTAGTTAATCCGTGGTCTGGAAGAAAAACCGTTATAGTTACTTTTTTTATTTTAGAATTTTGTGGGATAGATATTTTTTTTGAAAAATGGTGTCCATCGTCTATTAAAATAAACTTAACCCGTCTATTTAGGTCTAAATATATATAAAAAGGATGATAATCGTGAATATGAAAAGGAAAACGTTGAATTTTATAAAAAAAGATATTTTGGATACAAATTGACCTTCTTTTTTTTGAGGTAAGAATTCTATAATAAATACCTTCTTCTGGAGAAGCAGGTGGACCACATAAAAGGTACTTTAGTTCAATTCTAATATTTTTAAATTTGTAATCATTTATTATGGATTTATCATAAGATATCTTGTAATTAGATTTATAAAAGCAGAATTTCATTGTATATTCCTTATAATTATTACTGTTTATATTTTAAAACAAAATCTGTTTTATTAATTAAAATATTTCCACAATATAAACAAGAATAAACACCTTCAAAATTTACTTTATACCACTGTTTGCATGATTCACAATAATAATAAAATGTTTTCTCTGTTATATTATTATTTTCTGAATCTTTTGGACTATTTATATAATTTGTTTGTTCCAAATTATTCGTTTTGTCGGTTGCGATATTAATTTTATTTAGTTTATCTTTTAATTTATCAACTTTGAAAATATCATTGATAATATTTATTGTATTTTTAAATTTACTAACTTCACCAGTCCAATTTTTTAAATATTCGTTAAAATTTCTTAAAAAAGTGTTATTAAATTCTTTAAGGATAATACGGATATTGGGAATATTTATATCACACAATAAAATAGTAGAAAAAAGTTTTTCATGTTCAAAAATAATATATAAATTTTCTTGAGAAATTTCTTTAATATTACTTAAATTACCTGTTGCTTCTTTTAAAACATCACTAATTGCTGAGAGAATACTCGTGAATAGGTCGCTATCGATTTTCTGTTCTTTAAATTGATATTCAAAAATAGTAGTACCATTGAAATAAAAAACATAAAGGGCATATAAATGGTCTAAAATATCGCCTAAATTAATAGAGACCTGAGAGTTTTCAATTAAATTTAGTTTCACTTTATCTTTATTTTCTTCTTTTAGGTATAATTGAGAATATAAATAAGTTTTATTGTCCATTGTTGCAAGTATTAAAATAAGTTTATCTGAACCCCTTTTAAGAAATATTATGGGACAATTATTAATATCAAATTCTTCAATATTACTCCAACCTTCTTTAATATATTCATTAAGCAAGTCTTCCTTATATTTAGCTAAATCATTATTCTCAAAAACCTTTTTAGCCTTTTTTATACTTTCTAATTCTCCCGAACTAAAAAAATATCTTGCTTTTGAATTAAATTTAATATATCTTTCAAGGACATTGTAAAGAAGAGGTTCAGGAATTTTCTCAAAAATTGAGTTAATTTAAATCTACCTTCTAAAGCTATGTTTATAATATTTAATTTTCTACTTTTTATTTTATTTTCCTTTACCTAATTTAGGTTCCTTTTCGACCTCCATTTCAAAAGTAGTAGAAAAATACATGCTACTTTCAATTTTAGGTGGAGTAAATCCTGCTCTAACAAATGAATTTTTAAATGCAGTGTACTCAGGATAACCTAAAAAAGTTTTATCAGCAAATAATAATAATTCAGCAGGAGTTATAGCATCTGAATCTTTAATTGGCTGTAATCCTGCAATTTTGGCATTTGTTTTAAGAAGATTTCTAATATTATATAAAATATCAGCCATTTGATCATCAGTATAGTTGTTAAAAAATAAATTAAAAAAACCGCCATCAGCTCTAATGTTTAAATCAAGAAATTTACTTTCGTCCAAAAAGTCAATAGGAATAAATTCTACTTTCTCTGAGAACCCCTTGGCTAAACAATTTTCATAAGCTAAGTCGATCATATTTTCATCTGCTTCTAAAGCATAAACTTTAACTGGGTCTAAATATTCAATGAGGTTGATGGTAGACCAACCTGTTTTACACCCAATATCCAATAAAATTGAATTTTTAGGGAGTTCCCCAATCATAATTGCTTGATATCTTAAATAATTGTAAAACTCAGTTTCAGATAAAGCGTCCCATATTACTAATTCAGGAGCTCTATGAGTATCTTGACCTCTTAAAACATCAGGTAATTGTTGAATATAATTATTTAAAATTCCAAATAAAGGAAGTGCCTTTTCTTGGACCATTTTTTGGGCTCTAGCCTCTTCTTCTAATACTATTTTTCCTTTTACTTTTTCAGGTCTATCAATCCATTTGAATTTTCCACCATCCTTCATTAAAATGTTTTCAGACTCCAAAAAAGATATAAATGCTTCTGCTAGCCTTAAATTTTTATAACCTTGTGCTTCTACTATTTGTACGAAAGATTTTCCTTCATTCAATAATTTATTTAATCCCTCTTTCATTGCCATTTGTTTGAAAAATGTCCTCATCAACCATTTTAAACCTTGCGATACAGCAAATATATCAAAATCTTCCATTCTTATCATTTTTAATTGAATTTAATGAAATCCGTCTTTTTATTGGAATTTTACAAATGAATTGATATTCTATATTAGAATTTGAATTCCCTTAATATTAATGAAATATTTTCAATTTTTAAATTTTTATTACTTTCTTTATTACATTTTTATAATTATCTAACAAAACTTCTATATAACTTCTATATATATATTAAATCACTAAATTACTTGGATTTTTTTAATAAGAAAAATTAAAATACATATTAAAAATAAATATTCCATTCAATTTTATACGAGAATTTTAATCAGAGATATTATTTTGAAAAAATTTACAGACTAAAATCCAAATTAAGTCTTAAGAAGATTTTTTATAGAAACTATAAGTCTAATAATATTAGAATTTAATTACATAATATACAAATTTACTAATACTTAATCTAAAATAATTAAAAAAAGTCTCCAATAATGAAAAAGCCGTTAAATTTAAGAGCTTATCACATACCTTTTAAAAAGGTCATAGAAATTGCTTTTTTTCTTAATATTGTATTTTCAAATATAAAAAAATTCAAGATACAAGTCTTATACTAAAAAAAATAGGTCAGTAATAAGACTGATTGTAATCAATCTAAAAAGTTGGAAAAAATATAAAAAAATACATTTACGATCAAAATTTTAATCTTTTTTAAAAAAATGGAACATTAAGAGAATAAATTAAAAATTAAACAAACTGAATATTATACAAAATTTTAATTTAAATTCATATAAAATAATGAAAACAATATATTAGCAAAATTTTTTCTATGCAAAAGAAATTTGTTAATTTGGTTTAATTTGAAAAATTAAAAAAGGTGGACTAATATTGGACGAAAATATTAAAAAGCATTTAAAATCAATAAGAAATATGATAGCATTTATTATGGGAATGATTTTTTTCATTGGAGGATATATGATTGGTCATGAAGCAATCAATTTAAATATTTTTGGTATGATAGTAGGGGTCGCAGTCATTGCAATAGGAGGAGTATTAGCCGCAGTTGTAAGAAAAATTGCATTAATAATGTCTGAAACATAAAGAATGACCTATTTTAATCTTAAAGTAAAAAAAAATCATTTCTCTATTTTTTAGTTCCATTAAATTGTATCTTGGCTAATTTTACAGATAGAAATTGGATAATTACATTAAAGAGTAATAAATTTTCAAAAATTATTATCAAATTACAGATTTTTTAAATTTAATTTCACATAAAAGTCTCAAAATAATGAAAAAAGAAAATAAAAAAGGAGATTTGATATATAAATACACAAAAATCACAAAAACAAATTTGTATTACATCCAAATATTCACAATACCTCTTATTCTGAATGTCCGCAAAATTGCCATTATAATATTAGTATCAATTCCAATTGAGTCTGCAATCTGGGTAGCATTTTTCTTATAAGGGTGAATTTCATTCAAGATCATATCACAATATTCAATAGGGACATGTAATTTGTTTATAAACATCCCAAATCCTTTAGAGTCTCTCAATAAAGTATTATATAGATTAATACCTCTATCATCAGTATTAAAATAAAAGTTATCAGGACTTTCAATAAGCGTCATTAACGGAGGTGGTGGTGTTTTTTTCAATAAATCTTGGACATTTGCTTCAATTATTTCTCCAATGCCCTCTAATTCTCTTAAATTGCCACGCCATGTCTTCAAGAATTCAGCATATGTTTGTAAGATTTCATAAAGAATTTTTTCTAATGTTGTCCTAAGTTCTTCCATCTCTTCGCTATTTTTTGTATTGCAGACCAATGCGAGAACTAAATCAGGGCTATATGCCATTAATACTTTTGAGTCACCTTTTTCAATGACTTTAAGTGGCTCAGAAGATGGGAGTACTTCTTTACTAAAATTGTCAATAGCAGTTAAAAATGCCGTTATTAAATCTTGGTCTATTTGGACAACCCCAAATCTTTTATGATATATAGTCTGCCCACCTTTGTAAATGACATACAAATCATAGAGGTTCATTTTTATTACACCATTAATATATGAAATTTTAAAAAAGATTATTGTGTAATCAATATTAAGTTAAAAATACCATCTTTTATTAATTTTATTTTTGTCGTTTCTAATTAAATACATTACTAAAAATTAGGAATTTTTTTAAATAATTAAATTTCTATTAAAACGTAATAAAATATATAAAAGCAAATAATTTTTAAAAAAGGGATTTTAATAATAAAAATATCTAATAAATAATGATTTGATATAAAGATTTAAGGAGCAATAATTACGATGTCAAACTTGGTAATTGAAGGACTTCTTTTAATAGTACCCATCATTGCTTTTATTATTGGGTTTCTTATAATATGGTTTAAACAAAATGTTAAAGGGATTAATGAAGTAGTGGACGTGATTGTAACAAGTTTTTTAGATGAACGTGGCTTTAAATTAGCCGATTTACAAAAGAAAGTTGACTTACCAGAGCCAGCAATAATGAATTCCCTTAATCAATTAACAAAATCAGGCGTACTTATTAGAAGAGGTGCTTGGTATAGATTAAATGACCCGCTTGTCTTTCTATCTGAAAAAGATATGATCCGAGCTAGTAGATTAACTAAAGATGATAATCTCTTATATGCAGCTTATCAGAACCCGTTTTTATCACATATAGAATTCTTTTTAATTTATGGATTTTTTGTAGGGGCTGCAATCTTTGCAATGGTAGTATTTTTTGTTCCTGAGTCAAAAGGATGGTTAATTAGTTTGATTCAGTCTGCTACTGGACATGTACCATCGGACTTGGATATTGGAGCAATTTTATTATATATTATCATGATAGGCCTTATATTATCGGACATTTCAGATGATCTTGTTAAGATTTGGGGTAGAGAAAGGTTTCAAGTGGTAGTAGGAGCTTTATCAGGTATTTCATATGATGTAAGTTATTCAGATGAATTATCAGGGAGAATAATGCGAGGTGGTATACGAAATATTGATATAGATATAAGTGGTACTCAAAAATTCTTGAATTATTTTCTCCCAATTCCTGTAGGAAATATCCGTATTTCAAGTTCTACTATCAGAGAACCAACTGAATTAACAGGAAAAAGCAAGGGAAAAGCAAAATCAATATCAAAATCAAAAATAAAGGTGTTCAAGAATATGCCATATCCTCGAGAAATGTTTTTCGTATTAAGGTCATTACAGCTTAAGAGCCTTGGATGGAGAAAACGAAATGCTAAAACATTAATGCTTTGGCGTAGTCGTGGATCTGCAATGGTACCAGCATAATATAAAGAGGTGATATAAATTGGCAGATATTGATGAAGAAGGAGAAGCTCTTTTAAAGGATATAGAAAAAGGATATCGGTTTAGATGGCAATTCCAATTAATATTAGTAGGTATAGTAATTGGAGTAGTAGTAGTTGCTTTTATTGAATTGAATAGACTGGGTTTTATAAATACAGGACTCTATACATCAACTCTAATTACAATTTGGATTTTAGCATTTATTTGGCCAATATTTGTAAAAACAAGAAATAGATTATATAGAGCTACATGTATGGGACTATTTTTTGCAGCAATATCAGCATTTATTGCATATCTATTTTATATTTATTTCATGACAAGTGCATATTTACCTTCAACGCCCATTTTATTAATTGCATTCTGTGTTGGAATAGGTGCGCAACTATTTGAACATTTAAATCCAAGAATATTAAAAAATAATATATGGGGCTATATTGCAATAGGATTACTAAGCGCTATATTTGCAGTTTGTACATATTTCTTTCTAGTTGATTTAATGGGAATACCAGGGATTTATCTTTGCGTTGTTCTCTCAGTTCTATTCGTTTGGTCGTTAATTCCAGAAGAACCCTATTAATCTTCTATTTTTTTAACCAAAAATTGATTTTTTCGATTTTTTTTAAATATTTTTGTATTGATAAGATTTTTAATGAGTAATATTAAAATAAAAAAACACCAATTTATCATTAAATCATTATTTTCATGATTTATAATTTAATATAATAAAAAGTATAGATATGATATGGATTGTTAAAATATAAAGAGAGTGATTTTTATGTCCATTGATTTCGAAAAAATTAAAGAAAAACCAGAGAAACAATATAAAATTGAAGGTACAATTATTTTAAATTATAGAGATACGGTGCAATCTCAAAAAAGTGAGATTGAATCTCAGAAACGGAAAATAAATGAACTTAATAATGTGGTTTCAAAATTAAATACTGAAATAAATGATTTGAAAAATAAATTTAAAGAAGAAATAAACAAGTTAAACAATGAAATCCAGGAAAATATAAATGTTAACAAAATGTTAAAAGAAGAAATGGATAAAACAAATGAAGAATTTAAAAATATCGAGAATAATTATAAAAATCAGATAGAATCTTTAAACGTAGAAATTAATGAGAAAGATCAGCAGATAGCTCAATTACAAGAATCGTTAAATGGAGCAGAAAAAGAAATTAACGAACTAAAAACAAATTCAGAGTCTGAAATTAACAAACTAAAAACAAGTTCAGAGTCTGAAATTAAAAAGTTGAATGCAGAAATAAATAATTTGTCAGATAAAAATTTTAAACTGGAAAGTGATTTAAAAAACCTTCAAGAGGAAAAAGAGAACCTATTAAAAGATTTGAATGAAAAAATTGAGTCTTTAGAAAATGAGAAATCTGAATTAAACCAGAAAATTAGTCAAATGGAAAAAGATTTTGAATCAGAAAAAAAGAAATTGGAAGAAGAGAAAAATAATGCATTAGAAGAGCAGAAAAAAACTCTTGAAACAGAATTTAATAAAAGGATAGAAGAACTAGAAGATCAACATAATAAAGAACTAGAAGATTTAAGAATAAAATATGAAGGCTTAAAACCAACTGAAAAAATGATTAAAGGCAAAATGGATATCATTTATTTAAAATATAATGGTAAGGAATTTATTACAGTACCAGAGGTTTCAGGTGATGGTATCTTCTTAACATTAGATAAACCAAAAGAAAAATGGATAATGACATGGACAAAGAACATTGGTTTTGTGGAGAAAAGGTCTGCAGAAAGAGTGGCTAGAAGTATAGCAAAAGCTGGCTGGCAAAGTGTTGTAGGTGGAGCAAGATATGGTCTAGGATATTCGCTTGAAATTATTGGAGAAGATAACATTCCAGAACGACTTTTAAAGGACCAACATGAATATAATGAATAATTTTTTACAATCAATTAATTTATCTTATTTTATTTATTTTGTTTAAAATCTGGAGAGAGATAAGTTCGTGGACATCCATTTTTATAAATATCATGGTTTAGGAAATGATTACATAATTATTAATATAGATGAAAACAAACTCCCAGATAATTTTAGGACTAAAAGTTTATTAGCAAGAAAATTATGTCAAAGACATTTTTCTATTGGGTCTGATGGAATTTTATTTGCACAATCTCCAACTTCAGACCAATTTGATTACCAAATGCAAATTTTCAACCCGGACGGTTCCGAAGCTGAGATGTGCGGAAACGGTATTAGGATGTTTGTAAAATATCTTTATACACATAATATTAAAAAGAAAAAATACTATAAAATTGAAACAAAAGCAGGGCTGATTGTTCCAGAATTATTGTTTGAGAACGGAGAAATTGTTGGTATTAAAGTTAATATGGGAACTCCTAGACTATTAAGATCACAGATACCAATGATTGGACCTGAAGGTAAAGTCATAAATGAAGAGTTTATTGTTGATAATGAGGTAGTCCATATAACGTGTGTAAATATGGGCAATCCGCATTGTATAGTTTTTGTTGATGATATAAATGAAATTGATATAAATTTAGGGAGAAAAATTGAGATTGATAAAAAGTTTCCTGACCGAATAAATGTAGAATTTGTACAAATCTTAAACAAAAAAGAAATTAAAATACGGGTATGGGAAAGAGGGGTCGGAGAGACTTTAGCTTGTGGGACTGGTGCATGTGCCTCAGTTGTAGCTGCAATACTTAATTCAAAAATTGAAAATAAGGCAATAGTTCACTTAAAAGGGGGAGAACTTGAAATTTTTTGGGAGAATCGTACAGATGTCTACATGACTGGACCCGCAGAAGAAGTGTTTGAGGGGACAATACACATTATAATTTAAAAAAGAAAATCTATTTTAATTTTTAATTGAATTTCAAAGTGTGTTAAAATTGAAAATAGAAGGTAGTAGTAGGTTAAAGTCTATAGGTAGTTATGCATTTGCGGATGTAGATAGATTAGTTGATAAACTAAAAGAGGAAGGAATCATCCCCACAGATTTTGGAGTGGGAGACCCAAAAGACCCTACGCCCGAATTTATCAGAAAAGCTGCTAAAGAAGCTATTGATAAATATAAATCGAGCGGATATCCGAGCTATATTGGGTCAGTTGAATATAGAGAAACAATTCAAGAATGGTATAAAAAAAGATTTAATATAGATCTTGATCCAGAAAAAGAAATAGGTTCGACCATAGGCTCTAAAGAGGCTATTTTTAATTTTCATGAGTCTATTATAAATCCAGGTGATATCGTATTAATACCCAATCCAGGATATCCCCCATATGAACGGGGGACTATTTTTGCTGAAGGAGTCCCATATTTCCTTCCATTATTAGAGGAAAATAATTTTTTACCTGATTTTAAAAATATTGATCAGAAAATAATTAAAAAAGTTAAACTGATTTGGATCAATTACCCGAATAATCCTACAGCAGCGATGGCACCTGAGAAATTTTTTAAGGAGGTTATTGATTTTGCTCATGATAACAATATTGTAATTGGATCAGATGAAGCATATACAGAGAATTATTATAATGAAAAACCAAGAAGCATTTTAGAATTTACCAGAGAAAATGTAATAGTATTTCATAGTCTCTCAAAGCGGAGTAATATGACAGGCTATCGTGTTGGCTGGGTTGCAGGCGATGAAAATGTGGTATCCTTATTTAAAAAAGTTAAGACAAATATAGATTCAGGAACTCCAAGATTTATTCAAGAAGCAGCTATTGCAGCTCTTAAAGATGAAGAACATGTAAAAAAGATGCGTGAACTTTATGCTATAAAACGAGATACTATGATTGATGCTTTTACGAAAATTGGACTGCCTAAATGTATACCTAAGGCAACTATTTACATTTGGCAGAAAGTTCCAGAGGGCATGAATTCAGTTGACTTCGCAAAAAAACTACTTTCAGAAAAAATAGCAATTGTTTGTACTCCAGGTGCATGGATTAGTAGGGAATTTAATGGGATTAATCCTGGTGAAAAGTTTGTTCGATTTGCATTAGTACCGACCGTAGAAGCAACTAAGCAAGCTGCAATTCGATTAATTGAAAATTATAATTAGTAGGTTAGAAAATTAATTTATTTTCTCTATTTTTTCAATAGACCCATCTTTTAGGTAGATTATTTTACTTGTTGCCATAGCAACAACTGGATCATGAGTGACAATGATAGTTGATACATTTGAATTTTTAATATAATTGATTATTTCTTCTCCAGTTTTTGTGTCAAGATCGCCAGTAGGTTCATCTGCAAGAATAATTGAAGGATTGTTTGCTAGTGACCTAGCAATTGCTACGCGTTGTCGTTCTCCACCACTTAATTCTTCAGGTCGGTGGTTTTTTCTATTCGTTAATCCAACTATCTGTAAAAGTTCTAATGCTCTTTTATTTCTCTCTTTTTTCTTTATTGATGCAGCCATCATTGGTAAATCAACATTTTCAAATGCGCTTAAAACTGGAATTAAGTTATAAAATTGGAAAATAAAACCGATTTTATCGCGTCTAATTTTTGTCAGTTGTTTTTCATTTAAACTATTAATTTCAGTACCTTCAATGTAAATACTTCCAGATGTAGGTTTGTCCAAGGCACCTATTAAGTTTAATAGTGTGGTTTTACCTGAACCTGATGGGCCAACTATTGAAATCAATTCACCTCTCTCAAGAGAAAAAGATACATCATTAAGTGCCTTAACTTTTATTTTTCCTAATTTATATTCTTTTGATACATGTCTGACCTCTAAAATTTTATCTTTCATATTATCATCTTTTTGATCTAATTGCATCAATAATACTTATTCTATTAGACAAATAGGCAGGTATTAAAGAAGATATTACTGTAAATACAAATACCAAAAAAATTGTCAAGACAATTAAATTATAATCGATGGTAAATATTGCAGGTAAAAAATAAATAAATGGAAAATAATTTATCATAATAAAGCCAACGAAAATTCCTGTTAACGTACCAAATAATAAACCATAAAAGCTTATTATAAAACATTCAGAGAAAATCATTTTTATAATTTCATTTTTACTAATTCCTATGCTTCTTAAAATTCCAATTTCTCTTTTACGTTGATGGACATTCATAAACATGGTAATAGCTAATCCAATTAATGAAATTAATAAAGAAAATAGTAAAATGTTTGTTAAAGTACCATTTATTACTTTTATTATACCGCCATATTCTTCAACTCTGGATCGAGCAGTCTTTATATCATCACTATCTAAATTTACGCCTATTTTTGAATATACTTGAGTCTTCAGAATTGAAATTACTTTTTGATCATTATATATACTATCTAACCCCAGCCAATAAGCTATTGTCCTACTCCCAGCATATGAATCATATTCTGAGGCATTTATACCCATTAAGTTGAATAATGTTTTCCAAGATATTATTACAGCCATTGCATCCCAGTAATCAACAAAAGTAAATCGTAGTCCAGGCATCCGTCCAAAAATTCCGACCACATTTAATTCGGTATTAAATGAATCTATACTTAAATTTACCTTATCTCCACATTTAATATTGGTCTCTTTAGCTAATTCATATTGAATAATTGTACTATTTTCTTGGTCTAATAAATGAATGAATTGATCAATTGAGATACCTTTTGGCTCAATAAAAGTTAATAATGTATTTTTAGAATGCAATTTGGCGTATTCAGTCGTATTAATTATAAATAAATAGATGCTTTCAGAAAAATTTTTGTTATAATTAATAGAAATCCATTCTACATGGACAGGTATTACTTCCTTAACATGGTCTATTTGTTTTATTTCATTGCTCATATTTAAATATCCAAAAACATGTGTGTTCCATATTTCACCAATTTGTATATCTCCGCCAAGTTCTAATTTTGCTCCGGGATAAACGCCAGCATCTAAAGATTCAAGTACCGTCCCGATCATAATAATAAATGCTAATCCTAATGCAATCATTGTAAATGTGTTTTGAGATCTTTTTTTATTGCGATTTATATTTCTATATACAATTATTTTCATTTTAGTAAGTATTGGCGATAATATAAATGCCAGTCCTTTAATAAAAACTGGAAGTAAAAAACATCCTAAAAAGATAGTCCCTAATAATAGAAAAATACCACCAATAAATAATTCTGCTATATTTAAATAATTAGAAAAATTATCAGCAATGTTCACTATATTTTGAATGCCATGAATTAGTTGGAATAATCCAAGTACCATTAAAGATATCCCAAATAAAATAATGCCGATCTTTTTTAATATGTCTAAAGTTAGATATATACCAATAATTACTAATAATATCCCTCCAGTTAAAAAAATGTAAGTATCATTCATAAAATCGATTTTAAACCAGTCATAATAGAAATTAAAAGTGAGAATTATACCGAATGTTATCAATAAAATGCCAAATCCATAATTTAATAGTCGTTTCATTTTCTTATACATTCACCTTTTTCGAGGATTTAGAGCATCAATTATTTGTATTTGACTTGCTTTATATGCTGGTGATAATCCAAAAATCAAACTGATTAACGTACCTGAAATAAAAGAGAGTATTAAAGTTTGAGGAGTAATAGTAATAAATATCTCAAAATTACTACCAAGTAATTCGAATAATGAAGGATTTAATATAGAAGAAACATATTGAATTGAATTAAAAAAGGATGTACTCATAAATATACCTATTATAATACCTAATATAGATCCAATTAATGATATAAATAAAATTTGGGTAATATAAATAATAAAGATACCATATTTTGAAATACCAATTGCTCTCATTATACCAATTTCTTCTAACTGCTCTTCAACTGCAACTTCAAACATATTTTTTATTAATATAGCACAAACTAGTAATGAAATTCCTGAAAAAATAATTAAAACGCTCATTATCAAACCAAAAATATTATTAATTTCGCTTGCAAAAAAGGATTTTAAATTAAAACCATATAACGAATTAGTTGGAATAGTATTATTTAGATAGGTCATTATTTGAGTTAGCGTTGAATCAATATTTTGTAATGAATTTGAATGAATTGCTATGTTGTTTACTTTAAGTTCATTATCGCTGTTTGTTAATAATTGATGTGCAATAGACATATTTACATAAATTGCATAGTCAATATCTTTAATTTGCCAAATATCATTAACAGGCGGGACAATATAATCAAATGCTTTACCATGATCGTCAATTATTCCAGTAATTTTTAATTGTATCCAACTACTTGAATTTTGCCAATCAATAGGCCCACTTGGGACTTCTGGATAAATGTAGACTATATCACCTACCGAAACATTATACTGATTTGCCGTTTTTGTATTTATTACACAGCAATTCACATAAAGAGGATGTAATAATAAGTCATTTAAAGTAGTAAAATTAGAATTTATAGAAGAATTTATAGAAATAGACCCAAATTTTGAATCATATGGATTATGCGTATCAACGCCCACAATAGGTATCCATGAACTTTTGCTAATAGAAATATTAGGTTGGAATGCTATATTTCGGCTTTCTTTCATTTGAGAGGTCCAAATAAAGCCAAGATATTTTAAATTATCCAAATCTTTTCTTATTTCATTGTAATTAATTGAGTTTGAATAATAACCTGAACTGTTAATTAAAATTATATCAGTATAACCAAACTTTTTTGCTAAATGATATTCTAGAGTACCTTTAACAGAGTCATTGGCGACAAGAGTACCCATTAATATCGATACACCTAATAAAACAGCTAAAATAGTAAGAATACTCCTTATTTTTCTTCTAGCTAAATATCTATAACCAATTTTTAAATAATATGCCAAATTGACTCCATCTGAACTCGAAAATTTATTAAATTAACATTTTGGTAAATAAATACAAATATTGATAAATTGATGTATTTTATTTACTTTATTAAATGGAATTCTCGATTGCTTATGAATTCACAAAATTTAAAAATAAAACCAGAAATCTCAATTGTAATTCCAACTTTCAATGAAGAGTCAAATATTAAGAGAACTTTATATTCAATTAAAAAGCAGAGATGCAATGTACCATTTGAAGTCTTTATAGCTGATGGTCAAAGTACAGACAATACTGTAAAAATTGCACAAAAATTTGCAACAGTCATAATTACACCCCAACGAGGTAAAGCCTTGCAGGTCAATTATGTTGTTCCGAAAACATCAGGAGATATTCTTATATTTCTGGACGCTGATACTATAATACCGCCTTTATTTTTAGAAAAAATATACAATTTATTTAAAAAGAAAAAAGACCTATTTGCATGTAGTGCAAGATTTAAATATAATAATGGGACCAAATTCTCAATAAAAATAGGAAACAAACAGTTTACAATTACCACATTTTTTTTTTATAATTGGGGGAGTTATCTCTATTATTTTATAAGGTATTTATTTGGTTATCCAGAACTTGCGGGATGTAATATAATTGTCAGAAGAAATATTTTTTTTAAAGTTGGCGGATTTAAAAATCCTCCAAAATCATGGGGGATCGATAAAATTTTTACAGATGCAATATTATATTATATTAAAAAAACTGGTTTTGGTAAAGTTAAAACACTATCATCCATACATGTTTTGACGAGCGGAAGAAAGGTATCAATTAAACGTGGACTTGAACGAGTTTATCAATACCAAACAAATAAAGAATTATATTCAAATTTGGCTAAGAAAGATATTTCTACATAAAAAGATTTGAGCCATTTTACTTTTTAAACGGATATAAATTGTAAAATGAAGTACAACCTTTACCTATTTCAGGGGTTAATTTTCCAACTACTCTAAAAATTATACCTTCTCTTCCACATTCCTCACATCTATTAAAGTCGACTATTTCTATTATATCATCCAATAGAACTGAAATTCCTGCATATGTATTTACCCCATATGGAGTTAATACTTCTAGGACTCCGGGATTTTTTGTTTTATTAATTTTTTCAAGTGTTTCAATATCTCTAGCAATAATTCGCCCTTGATTTTTATCTAAATGAAGTATGATGTCATTATACTTTTTACTCCAATGTCCTCCAGCAGCAATAGGTGTTTCAGTAGCACCAAACAAATCAGCAAAATTTTCAATGGGAATATTAAAAAAATCCATTAATTTCTCAAAGAAATCTGCTTTATCAATTTCATATCTTAATTTTACCCGTCCTTTTATACCGTTCCAGCCGCCTCCACCAGTTTGTACATAAAAATTCTCACCCATATCAAATCCACTTTTATATTTTTTCAGATAGTCTGTGAAATTTTTATACATAAGAGGAGCTGAATTTGCAATAAGGGTTGGGATCTTGCTCTTCTCTACTTTTTTTAAGCTTTTTTTAAGAAGACTTCCATCAAGTTCAATAAAGGCTTTACCTTTAAAATGTGATAAATAATATAAAATTACTTTTTGAAAATTAAATTTTAGTAGATAAGTTATATCATAATTTTTCCAAATTTCAGTTATATCTCTATAGAAAAGATATCCACGTTTTCCATACCAAGATCCAGGCATTCTATTCATAAATCGGATTGATGGCGCAAATAAAATTAATTTTTTAATAATATCCATAGAAGAGTATTCATGAAAAATTTTCTTGTAATTATTCTTAAAAATTTCAATGTCAATATCACCTCTCCCGACAATGCTAGGGTCGCCTGTTGTACTACTGCTTATTGTCCAATATGAGAGGTTATTATAAGGAATTCTTAAAAGATCGTGATATTTTCCATTTGATTCTTTAAAATAATTCCAATTTACATATGGAATTTCGTCCAGATTTGATTCCTTAATTGTTTGGTCTATATCATAATCTTCCTTTATACACAGATCATGGTATAATTTACAATCTCTTGAAGTGCCCTCAATTTGAATCCTAAAATCTTCGTATATGCTTTGATTAGTCAATTTGATTACCTTTGACTATAAATTTTTAGAATTATTTGTAATTTTGTGAAAAATTTACTGTAATTTTAATATAATAGAAATATAAAAAGATAACCCATTTCTTATTCATATGAAAAAAAATATGGAGTTAAATAATCAATTGGACTGTTTCTATTAACATGGTTATAGTTATATGTTGATTTAATGCTTTATTCTTTTAGTTAAAGAATTAATATAAAGAATTATTAGTAATTGAATTATAATTTTTAGTTATTATTTGTTTTAACTCTTAGAATTAAGAAATATTAAAGATAAAAATAAAAAAATAGGGGAGATTTTTAATTTATAGTGGCTGAAATTATTGATTCTATCTCTTCTTGACTTTTTTCTAAAATCATTGGAGTTTTTTCCCATGAGATGTCAGGTGCCGCAGGTAATGTAAATTGTAGACTAAACATAAAAAGAGTTATGCGTGAACTAACAGGAGCCCATAGAAATAGACTATAGTGTTTATCTCCGTATTTTCTTATGCCATTGAATAGATATCCAAAAACAAAAATGAAAAGAGATAAAGTCCAAGCAAACATATAGTAAAAGCCGATCAATGCGTAGAAAACAACAAACCCTGTAATTACTAATAGACAGACATCAAGATGATGTAATAGTAACATTGATAAATTCCTAGAAATAATAATAGACTGTCCATTTTTATTTCCTTTTTTTAGTTTAGTTAAGTCGGGTGCATCACCAACATATCCACCTACCCATCGAGTGCGTTGCTTTTTAATAGCGTTCCAATTATTTGGAGTTAAATCGTAAGCTCTTGCTTTAGGTACAAATAATATTTTTTCGCCTTCAAGGTTTAATAAAACAGTTAAATAAAGGTCTTCGGTTAATGAATTTTCGTTAAAACCACCTAAGTCCTTAAGTAATTTAGTTTTTATTGCAAAATTTCTACCGAAAAGATAAGCAGAAGAACCTAGTTTATTTTTTACGTGAAAATACATATTTCCACCAGCTGAAAAAACGTATGTTAAAGCAGCAGCCCTTGTCCATTTATTTTGATTCCAATTTTCTATTATCATAGGTCCAATAGTAACCTTATGATTCCCATATTGAAAAGGCTCAACTAATTCAGCAAGAGTTTTTGAAGTTATAACATTTCCGGAATCATAAAAAATGCAAATATCGTTTTTAACAAATTCAAATCCATAGTTTAATGCTGCGGGTTTACCCTTTTTTGATAATGATTTAGAAAGAACAATCATATCGATATTTTTGTTTTCTTTTGCAAATTTTTCGCAGAATTCTGTAGATGAGTCAGTAGACCCACTTGTAACTGTGATAATTTGAATTTTATCTTTTGGATACTCTGTATTCATAATGGATTTCAAAGTTCGGGCTAATAATGGTTTTTCATTTTTTGATGCAATGATTATGCTAATAGATGGGTAATAGTACTTTTTAGATTTGTAGCTAATTCCAAAAGATGCAACAAAATGTATACCATAGTAAATTAAAAGTCCACACAATGCTACCAGACCAATGAATGGAAATATTAAAAGCCAATTTGCTGAAAAGTTGGTAAATAAACTGTCAATTCCTTGTTTTATAGGAGAATTTAGCCATGGAGGAAAGAAAATGTGTAAAACAATAAAATATGTTGCTACTATTGATCCATAAAATATAACTTTAGAAATTTTCATATATATCTCCTTGATTTTGATCTTTTTTATACTCTAATAGATTTTTTATTTCTTCTTGATCTTTTTCTAATAAAATTGGTGTTCTCTCCCACGAAATTTCACTAGGAAGAGAGAACTGGAGGGAGAATTCCCATAAATGAAAATATGCACTTAATGGCATCCATAAAAGATTGATATAATGATTATCACCATATTTTCGGACAGCGTTTATAATATAACCAAAAATAAACGCCATAAAAGTAATAGTCCAGCCGAAAATATAATAAAAGCCAAGCACCCAATATAAAATTGCAAAAGGAACTGCAAAAAAGAAAAATGCATCAATATGACCTAAAAAAAGCATTGTTAAATTCCTTGAAATTATAATAGAAGCACCATTTTTATTTCCTTTTTTCATTTTCATAAGCGGATCTACATCTCCAACATAACCCCCTATCCACCTTTGTCTTTGCTTTTTTATTATATGCCATTTTGATGGTACTAACTCATAAACTTTAGCTTTTGATATAAATTTAATTTTAACTCCATCAATGTTCAAAAGGACGGTTAGATACAAATCCTCAGTTAATGCATCTTCATTAAAACCATTAAAATTAAGTAAATTTTTAGTCCTGATACAAAAATTTTTACCAAAAAGATAAGCCGAGGAACCTAATTTATTTTTTACATGAAAAAAAATTGACCCGCCATCAGTAATAGCATAACTAAGATGAAGTGCCCTTGTCCATTTATTTATTTTATAATTTTCCGGTATAATTGGGCCAATGGTAACTATATTTTTGGGGTCTGAGAGTGGATTTACTAATCTCTGGAGCGTATCTTTTTCTATTCTAACACCGGCATCATAAAAAATACATATTTCATGTTTTACAAATTTTAATCCATAATTTAAGGCAGCAGGTTTTCCCTTTTTTTTGATTGGGTCGGATAATATCGCGATATTAATATTACTATTTTTATCTGCGAATTCCTTGCAAAATTCTTTAGAGCCGTCTTCAGACCCGCTAATAATTAGAATTAATTGTATTTTGTCTTTTGGATAATTAGAAACAATTATTGAATTTAATGTTCTCTCCAATAATGGTTTTTCATTTTTTGAAGGAATAAGAATACTAATATTTGGTGTAAATGAAGTTTTATATTCATTAAGATTACCAAATGAAGCGAGAAAATGAATTCCAAAATAAGAAATCAATCCAGCTAACGCAACAAATCCAATAAAAGGAAACAATAAAGGCCAATTATTTGTAAAGTCAGTAAATAAGCCATTAATTCCTTGTTTAATCGGCGAATATACCCAAGAAGGAAAAAATAAATGGTATAATACAAAGTATATACCAATTATTGTCCCATAAATCAAAACTTTTGATATTTTCATTTTTTAATTTTTCACCAATAATCAAATTCTAAGTTAATTTCTGTCATTTTTGTTGTTAATTGTCCCATTTTCAATGTCCATCTTTTTCAATTTTCTCCAAATCCATATAGCACTTCTAATTATTGAATAAGACATTATTATAAATAGAACACCTTGAAAAATAGTCATTGACCACGTAACGATTCCAGGATGAGAAGTCTGCCAGATTGATGTTTCGATAGTAGCGGTTGGATTAATAAAATAGGTCAGTAATACGGTAAAACTCGAAATTCCGTATATTAAAAAGAAGGTAGTCTGGATCAATACTCTTGTAGGTCTTTCACCTAAAAATGGCTGACTTACATTTAGTCCCACTTCATAATGTTTAGCTCGCATATATTCATAGAGAAATATAATAAATACATTCGTCCAAACTAACCATGCAAAGTTTAAATTTGGTATTGGTATTAAGAACCCACCAGGTAATAAACAGACTAATACTAAAGTATCACAAATTCTGTCAATTACTGCATCAAGCCATGCACCGCATTTAGTTTTCTTTTTTAATAATCGCGCAATTGACCCGTCAACACCATCAAGAATCCCAGTAAATAGAACCAGTAAACCTGTTGGTAATAATAATGCCCCGTAAAATGGTTGCTGAGAATATAAATCTAAATTATAGCCATTCCCTGCCATAATAGTAAAATATAAGATAAACAAAGATAAAATTAAATTTATAATTGACACTTTATTTGCCGTAAAACCCCATCTTGATAATAATTTACCCAGTTTATAAGTTAATGGTTGATAAAGTCCACCTACAGGATTTTTTTTCATCTCTTCCATTGCTTGTTCTACTCTATATGATTGCCCATGGTCTATTAACCACTCACTTAAGAAATCATCGAATGTCATAAATTTTAGGTCTTTTCTCCGATTAATTATGCTTAATCCAATTAAAAGTATTAGAAATATCAGTAATACTATTGGAAATATTAATTCAAATGCAATTTTAAGTATTGGAATTGTATCAAATACCATTTAAACACCTCCATAAAAAATTTAGATTTGTTTTTTTCCAATTTATCCTTATTTTGTATCGTTTTTTTCTCGAAAAATTAGTTAAAAGTTTAAAAAAAGAATTTAAGTAAAAATTAGATGAAATAATAAAAAATCTAATAAATTTATTGAAAATAAAAAAAAATTTGTATGAAAATAAGGTTTTTATATTCTTTTTAATAAAAAATTTGAAATTTTTAAATTTCGTATTTAAAAAATTAATACTAATTTTGGTTTTCTTATTATTAACTATTTTCCGCCATCCTATGACAAAAAAACTATTCTGAATACCTTCTTTAATAGCATAATGCCCATAATGCCCATAATGCCCATAATGCCCATAATGCCCACTTTTCCAAAAATTCCGCTTAAGATTATAAAAACGACTAATTTCAATATCAATTATAGATAAATTATTATCATTTTTTTCTTGATTCAGAAAATATGTGTCAATATCTAAAGGTAATTCATATTCTTTTATTAAATAATAATGCCTTATTGTCGGTGCTATTAAAAGTTGAATATGATGAAATATAAAAAAGAATAAAATAAGGTCTAATAATTGCGGAATAGATAATGGAATAATTTGAAATGGTTTTGGAAGAAAAAATAATACATTAATTCTAGGTAAACCAATAAAAATTAATGGAGTTCTTGTAGACATGCACCTAATTAAATCTCCAAAAAATTGGGGCATATCATCTAGAAAAAATAAAACAAAAAGTAATATTAACGGAGTAATAAATATTAATAAGACGATTATATTTGTCTTTAAATTTATTTTCTTATTGTCCATTTTAGTTTTTTACTCCATTTTAGAAATTTTTAAATTATTTACAGATTGTTTATTTATTTTTTGAATTTATTTTTTGAATATTATTATATTATCTTTTTTATTTTATCAAATGGATATTATAATCAATAATTAATCAAATATTTTTTATATTTTTAATTGTATATATAAAAATATCTCCAATTATTAAGTTTAGAATATTATTATTCATATGAAACGTTTTTATGACAAATTATTATGACAAATTAATAATAATATTTTAAATAAAAAAGTAAATTAACAAAAAGATAAAACATATTCATTGTAAATAATCAGGAATTCTCTGTTTTGTGATTAAATCCTTAAAACTTTCTTTTTCACGGACGATATTTATCTTATTACCATTGATTAAAATTTCAGCTGGACGAGGACGCATATTATAATTTGAGCTCATTGTAAAGCCATAGGCACCAGCATCTAAAATTGCAATAATATCACCTTCTTCAATAGATGGAAGAGACCTGTTTCTTGCTAATATGTCGCCGGATTCACAAATTGGGCCAGCGATATTATATATTTCTTTTGAAGTTTGGTCCATTTTATTTGCGACAACTACATGATGATAAGATCCATAAAGCGATGGTCTAATCAATAGATTTAATCCAGCATCGATCCCAGCATAGTTCTGATCTCGCATTTTTTTAATTGTGTTAACTTTTGATAATATAATACAAGATTCGGCAACGATAAACCGACCTGGTTCAATACAGAAATATGGGTTCTCTAAAGAACATTTTTCATTATATGTCTTGAAAATTTCAATTATGGTTTTTGCATATCGATCTAAATCAAGGGGTTCCTCTGCTGGATTATATGGAATACCGAGACCACCACCTAAATCAATAAAATCGAAATTAATATCCAAATTTGCTTTAATTAATTCAATTATCTTAAAAAATTTTTCTGCAGCAATTTTAAAGATAGCTACGTCCAGAATTCCAGATCCAATGTGCATGTGTATTCCAAATTTTGTAAAGCCCATGTCAATTGCTTTTTTATATGCACTAATAATATCGCGCTCAAGTATTCCAAATTTTACATTAGGACCAGCTGTGATGACATGGTCATGATGACCGCCCCCAAACTCAGGGTTTACTCTAAAAGAAATCAATGGTCTGTTATTAGAGAATTTTCCCTTATTAATTGTAGATATTAATCGGTCTATTTGAGATATCGCGTCTAAATTTAACATTACCTTATTATCTAAAGCAAATTTTAACTCGTCATTAGTATAATTATTTCCAGTGTATAATATTTTTTCAGGTTTAAAACCTACATTTTTGGCGATGTATATTTCTCCTGGACTAACGCAATCCAAATAAGATCCTAAGTTTTTTAATATTTTTAATATAGCCATATTAGTGTTAGCTTTTACAGCATAGTGAATTCTGATTTTATCATAATATTTTTTTAAAGTATTATAAAGCGTTTGATATCTATTAACTATAATTTTTTCATTGATAACATAAATCGGTGTATTAAATTTATTAACTAAATCTGAACAGCTCCAATTACCTATATACAATAAATTATCTTTGATAGATAACCCTTTATTTTCCAAAAAATCCATATTTAACCCTTAATTAATTTATTTTAAAAAAAAGATAGTTATTTTAAGCCAAGTACATCGAACATATCAAAAATTTTTCCAGTATTTTTGTTATTATAAATGAATTTAATAGCTTTTATAGTACCTTCGGCAAAACATTGTCTGCTATGAGCTCTATGAATTAATTCGATTCTTTCACCAGGGCCAGCAAATAATAACATGTGTTCGCCAACTATATCGCCTGCTCTTATTGCATGTATACCAATTTCACCTGGGACTCTTTTTTCGGGACCTCTTTTTCTACCAAACTTGCCAATTTTATTTAAATCTTTGTCTAATTCTTCTGCAATTAAATTAGCAACTTTTAAAGCAGTACCACTTGGTGCATCTCTCTTTCTATTATGGTGGGCTTCAATAATCTCAATATCAAATCCTTTTAAATAATTAGTCAGAATTTGAGCCATTTTGAAGAAGACATTAACTCCGACGGCCATGTTTGGAGAGATTACACCACTTAAATTCTGAATTTTAACTTGTTTATTTATAAAATCTAATAATTCTTGGTCTAACCCAGTAGTCCCTATAATAAAGTTTATTTTGTTATTAAGAACATGTTTAATATTCTGTTTAACAGCTGAAGCAATTGTAAAATCTACATATACATCTGGCTTGATATTTTTTAAATAAGAGTCAATGTCAGTATTATCTACTAAAGTAATCCCACATTTTTCAAGACCGACTACTAATCCAATATCTTTATCAAGATTTGGGGAGTCTTTTATTGTAATTCCACCACATAATTCTGTTTCAGGATCTTTAATAATATTTTTTACGACCAGTGAGCCCATATTTCCGTCTGCACCAGAAACGACTACTTTTATTACCATTTAATTCACCCTAATAAATTAAAAAACCTTTAAGGCATCAATTGTTTCCTTGATTTTTTTAGAATTTTCAGGTGTTGGATTGATTAATGGTGGTCTAAGAAACCAGTTGGAAATTCCAGCAATTTTGAATAATGATGCAGCCTCTTTTACTGGCCCGGGATTAGTTTCAATGAATAAAACATTAAATAAATCCAATAATTTATAATGATAAGACCGCGCATCTTTATAATTTTCAGATCGTAAATTTTTAATAAAATCACTCATTAATCTTGGGACTATATTAGTCGCAACACTGATAACACCAGTTCCACCCAACATATATATTGTATACGTTAGAGAATCGTCCCCAGAAATAACCGAGAAATTTTCAGTGTTTTTGATTATTTTCATTATTTGTGCTAAATTTCCGCTGGCTTCTTTAATTCCAATAATGTTCGGAATTTTTGATAATTCAATTGTAGTTTCAGCTTCAATGTTTCTACCGGTACGAGATGGAACATTATATAATACTACCGGAAGATTAGTAGATTCTGCTACGATTTTAAAATGATTTATAAGACCTCTTTGTGTCGGTTTATTATAATAAGGACAAATTAAAAGACATGCATCAGCTCCAACATCTTCTGCATATTTTGTTAAGTCAATTGCTTCTTTAGTTGAATTTGAGCCAGTACCTGCAAGAACAGGGATTCTTCCATTAACTTCGTCTATTACTGTTTCAATTACCTTCTTATGCTCTTGGTGACTCATTGTAGCCGATTCTCCAGTAGTACCACATGGTAATACAGCATCTACGCCATTTTCAATTTGGAAATCTACGAATCTCCTTAGCGCATCGAAGTCTATTTCTAAATTTTTTTTCATAGGTGTTATTAATGCAGGTATATTTCCTTCTAATTTAAACTTCATTTTAATGCCTTCATTTACAATTATTTTTGTCTTATTTTTTATAATAAATATTAATTTTTTATAAAATTAACTCAAAACTCAAACTTATTAATAAATAATTTAGATGTTTATTCAAATGGAATTTTTTAAAATTTAATGATCATTATACAAAAATCTTTTTTATTTAAAACTCGAATAATTAATCTATCAATTCAGACCTAATAGGTGTAATCAAAATAGTTAATGAAATAACAAAATTAATTAATGAATCAAAGTTATTCCAGAAATACTGTATTATAAATAATAATAAAATAGTTTTTTCTAATTTTAGTCCAAATATAGAAAATTATCTTTTAAAATTTGTTAAAAAGCCAGACCAAATTAATATAAACCATTATTTTATCCTAGATATTCAGAAGTTTGCTCTTCAACTTTTATTTTACAGAATAACAGACAAAATTTATCTTTTAGCGACGGGAAATAAGATAAATTTCGAGCATGTGGAAATACTTTCGAAAATAAATCAAGTAGTTATAGACAAATTTATCAAATGTGTAATAATTTCTACTGCAAATATTCTAGGGCCAACTCCTCAATTCTGTTTTCCACCACAAGATGAAAATTTTCAGAATATTGTTGCAATGAAATCACTTATATTATTAGCAGGAAATCAAGATGAACGAGTAATTACTAGTTCTATTATTCCTATTTCGAATGATTTTGGATTAGTCTATCTCTTTTATATCACTCATCCAAAAGGTAGAGCGGGAATATTTGATGCTACAATTACAATTGTAATAGATAGAGAAATAAAAAATATCTTAATAAAATCTATTGACGACCTTACAAGAACCATTAAAAATTATTTATCTGATTGTGATTTAAAATTAAATGAAGAGGGCAATATCATAAATTTAAAAGTACCATTGAACCGGTTATATCAAAACATAAAAAAGGATTTACTTTCAAATTCAAACCCGATTCAATTAATAGGCGTTGGAGACCCAACTTATGATATACACGACTTGAAAAAAAGTATTAATGATTTACGAAAATTATTAAGCAATTATTAGTAAAAAAATGGGGTGAAATTATTTTAATTTAAAAACTAATCTGCATCGATCGCGTTCTTGAGGTCCGCCTCGTTTTCCTTCTATTACTTCTTTATATTCCTCATATTCACCAACTACGGGAGCCCCGACTTTTATAGGTTTACCACCGATTAATGGGTCTTGATTTTCGTCATATGTTATATCGCCACCGATTAATTGGCCAGTGATCATTTGCCCGTTATCTAATTCTACAACTGCTACGCAATAAGGCTTTTTCATTGAATATCCTTTTTTTACGAAATAGGTAGTTCCTACTCCAATGCATGTAAAAGTTGCGATCTTACCTTCAGGTTTAATTTCAAATAGTTCTAGATCAGGATTTTGACATTTTGTACATATAACTTTTGCAGGTACCATAATATTCCCGCATTTTTTACACTTAGAACCATAGAGAATTTTATTATCAATTCCGTCCAAATAATCTTTAGTATAAACATTTAATTTAGTAATATCAGCCATTTTTCATCACCTTTATTTTTTATATATGTGTACCACACACGATCCTCCAGATCCACCAACATTATGCGTAAGTGCGCATTCAACATCAAATTTAACTTGTCTTTTACCTTCAGCTTCGCCTCGCATTTGTTTGAAGATTTCTACAGCTTGTGCTACCCCAGTTGCTCCGACAGGATGGCCCTTAGACTTAAGTCCACCACTTGTATTTAATGGTCTGACACCGTCTAAAGCAGTATCACCTTCTCTGACAGCACGGTTTATATCGTCTCGTTCCCATAGGCCTAGATCGCCCATAGCTACCATCTCTGCTATTGTGAAGCAATCGTGTACTTCCGCAATTTGTATATCTTTTGGCTTAACTCCTGCCATTTTGTAAGCCATATTAGCAGCATTAACTGCCGATCTTAATGAATATAAAGAAGGTCTATCATGTACTGCAAAAGTTTCTGAACCTTGCCCAGTACCTACTATATAGATAGGGGTATCAGTATATTTTTTAGCCAATTCTTTTGTTGTTAAGACCAAACATGCAGCCCCATCAGTAACTAAAGAGCAATCAAATAACCTCATGGGATATGCAATGTATGGGTTTGCCGATAAATCATGTAAAAAGTCCATTTCATCTTTCCAATTAGGTTTCGGTAAACCTTTTTTCTCTGCTTTTGCTATCTTACTGTTCATTATTTCTGCCACGGATTTGTTCATTTGTGCAAAAGGATTTAATGCTCCATTTTTATGATTTTTTATTCCAATTCGCATGAAATCTTCTCTTGTTGTACCATATTTATTCATTCTAGCAGTTGCCATTAATGCATAAAGTCCTGGAAATGTCACCCCAGCATAAAATTCGAAAATTCTATCGGCTGCTGATGCTAAAGTATCAGTTACTCCAGCGGTCGGTAAATCAGTCATTTTCTCAACACCACCAACCAATACAATATCAAATGCACCGGCTGCAATAGCAATAATTGCTTCTCTTAATGCAATTCCACTACTTGCACATGCATTTTCAGTTCTAGAAGCTGGTTTTGGTGTTAAGCCAGCAAGTTCCGCGCACATTGGTGCAAGATGCCCTTGCCCTTCAAATAGATCACTTGAATAATTTCCTAAATACAACGCTTCTATTTCCTTTGTTTCAAAATTTTTATCAATACTTTGAAGGGTATTAATAAGTGCTTCCGCAAATAAATCGCGGGAATTTTTGTCTGGAAATGCACCAAATTTTGACATTCCAGCGCCAATAACGGCGACTTCTCTCATTAACTTACCCATTTTATATCACATCAAATTTCATCATTTAAAGTTTATATTGAATTACATTTAAGCTGAATCAATTGATTAATAATTCTTTTCATAGAATTTTTTTAACTTTATTGATACTAACAAATGTGCTGTTTTTATTACATTAAAAAGAAATATGACGCAATTTTTTAAAAAATATCCTAAAAATTATTTATAAAAATTTAAAAAATTATAATCCCATTTTACTAATCGACACAATTTAAAAATTTAATAAAAAAATATTTAAATTTATGAATTTAAAGTTCTAGAATATGAAAAAGCAGAAAATTATTATTGGAATAATAATAGGATGCGTAATTTTCTCAATTATTTTAATTCCCCTTATTATTTCGCAGTATATAATTAATTTGCAAAATAGAAATGCACAGATTCTGAAAACGGATATTCAAAGAATTTTTAACGCAAATAGTGTGGATGATTTAGGAGGAATATTTGATCAATCTTTTACAGATGCTGTATCGTTAGATTATATGTTTTATATTGTTAATGAAATTACAAAGTATTATGGCGCATTTGATAATGTATCTATATCTTCTAGACCTAATATATATGGGTTATATACATATACACTTTATTTAGAACATGCATGGACTACAGGGACTATTGCATTAAATTATGTAACTCTTTTAGTAAATTCATTTTTTATTGGAATGATGAAATACTATAATTCTTATCTTTTAAGCCAAAATTGGTCCACAATATATTCAGAATTTCAAAATTTGCCTGGAAATAAATCGTTATTAATTATGCGAGATAACCATACTATTTATCAATTTAATACAGGACAAAAAATGCAAGTAGCATCTACATTTAAATTATATGTCCTTGAAGCTCTTGTAAATAAAATTAAAAACGACCAAAAAATAACTTGGGAAACTAAAATACCGATTTTAGATAAATATAAATCCTTACCATCAGGAATACTTTATCAAAAAAACAACGGTACTCTTTTAACACTTCGTGATTTAGCCAATTATATGATAAATATAAGTGATAATACTGCCGCAGATCATTTAATTCATTACTTAAACCGAAGTTATATTGAGAATTTTATTCCTAAAAATTATCCAAAACCGCTTTTAACAACAGCTGAATCATTTAAATTAAGATGGCTGTTAAATGACCAAGATTTGACAAAATATCTTGAGATGAATACAACAGAGAAATATAATTATTTAGAAAATAATATTTCTTTATTAAATGTATTTGACATAGACTTAAATTCAGTGAATTTTACTCATAATATCGAAAATAGGAGCAAAATTGAGTGGACATTCAACTGTACAGATATATATTCAATCCAAAATAAAACAAAAAATTATACTTCGACTCATTTGAACCCAGGACTCGCCGATCCTAATGCTTGGTCGGTAGTTTCATATAAAGGCGGATCGGACATAGGAGTATATTCAATGGCATATTCATTACAAGCACATAATGGATCTTGGTTTTATTATACAATGATAATAAATAATTATGAGAAATTTGAATTAGAATATGGTTCTTATGTAGCCGGTCAGTGGGGTTATATCGCGATCTGTTCAGAAATTCTGGCTAAGTTGGCCCTAGAATAGCTAAATAAAAATATTTTTATCATTTGATCTATAAATTTTTTATTTTAAATTATTTCTCATAAAAAATCTCTAAATTTTATCAATTAGATATGTACCATTTCCCATCATTTTTATTGAATTGTAATTCTTTATTAAATATTGAAAATAAATTATTATATTTTTTTGATACAATTCCCAAAAGATTTTTTTTAATAAGAGTCGAAATTATACCACTATTATAAAGTCCTGCATTAATATAGAGTTCGTTTGTTGTAGCAGACCCGCCTTGCTTTTTTATTATAGATTTAGCTAAATCTAAAATTAATTGATCTATTTTTGTATAATTAATTTGATCGATAGTATTTTTATCATTAAAATTAATAGGACTATCGGGTAATTTAATAAAAAATGATAAGACATGACCAGTAAGTGTAGGAAATGGAGTTAATTTAGATTTTAGAGACCGGATATTAGAAGTAGATATGTAAGTCTGTTCAACATAAATCAAACCTGCTTTTAATGCCGCTTCGATCATTATATTCCATATAGGAAGTTCTAATTCATGAAACCAAATACAAGCAAAATGTTCAGGTTTTAGTGTTAGTGCGATATTTTTAAAAGCATGTTCCATCATCGTTTTATAATTTTTTAGTCCAAGAGTAGTCCTTGGATTTTTATTCGGGCGATATGGACTATTTGAAAGGACAATTTCATTTTCAAAATCATCTTTTGAAGGCATTAATTTCAACCATGAAGACCATAAAGCAGATAATTCGAGATAAGGCACTTCATCACCGTAAGGTGGGTCTGTTATTACCAGATCTATAGAATTTTTTGGAACAAAATTATTCAAATCTTGAACTGGTAATTGCTTTATTAATATCTGCTTACCACGAATTAATTCGCCATAACATGTAGCAAATTGAGAATTTTTTTCTAATTTATTAATATATTGCCAATTATTCAGAATTTTATTTTTGGCTTTAATAAATTGTAAGATCGGATTATTTTCTTTACGATCAATTTTTGGAATCCAGTATCCTATTGAAAGTCCTCCTTTTAGACCAATCAATTTACTACATTTACGTAAAATAGAACTGAATATAAAATATAATAAAGATTTTTCAAGACATTCTTCTATTTGAGAAATTTCATGTAATAATATAGAAATTGCGATTAAATTTCTTTTTGTAAAAAAAGTTTTAACAGAATAATGGTCATGAATATTTATTCGAGTATTTTTGTAAAGCTTGACATCAGGAATCCAAAATGGTATTTTAATGTTATCACATTTATTGATCAATTTAAAGTCATCTTCGTCTAATGTTGTTTTTTTAATGTTTTTTAGCCTGTTATTATGAGTACACATCAATCTTAACCATTTTGGAGAGTCTAAATCATAGACCATATAAAGAAATTGAGATTTTTTACCGCAAATAGGACATCTAGTAAGATATAAATCAGTAATTTTATAATGTTCTGTTCCATAGACTTTATTTTGTAGGTTGAGAACGATTTTATCAAATAAATTGGTAAATTTTGATTTATTATAACAATTAATAATACTTTTAGTAATAAAAATCGCCAATTTACTAATGTCAAAAGCTATTATTTTTCGATTTAATTTTAAAGCTTCGATTGCAGAAACGCCAGAACCAATGAATGGGTCAAGTATTATTTCATTTTCGTTACTTAACTCTTTAATCAATGTCGAAATAATATTATTAGGTTTTTTAGCCCACCAAATATGGAGGTTGAAGTCAATGGTCGCCGGTATGTTATTTATTTTTTTAATTAGTGGAATTATCTTTTTCTTCCTGATTTTTTCTATATAATGTGTATAATTTCGATTAATTTCTGCCATTATCTAAATACCACGTAAATTTTTTAAAGAAAAAAATGCCGGTCAATAAAGATTTTAAATTTCTATATTTCTTTCGATATCTTGTATATAAATCTCTTCTATTACGCGACTTTTTGTCTCCATAAAGAATTGCGGGATAATAATAACTCCAATGATATAAATCGACCCAAATAATAGAAATGAATTTCCCCACCCCAATCCTAGCCCTAGATATGGATCTGCGACTAAAAAAATACTAAAATTTCCAAATATAGATAAAAAATTAATAATGGTAGAGTTCCACCCAGACCCGATACTTCTATCTTCAGTGGAGAAATATTCTACAGTAAGAACAGAAGCAGTATTTATGAATATCGCAAAACAAAAATTGATTATAATAAAGCCAATAAAAATTATATACATATTATAAAAAACTAATACAAATAAACTTCCAAGAAAATAAGAAGCTGCAGAAATAGAGATCGTCTTTTTTCTACCAATATGATCGGAAATAAAGCCGCATAAACTATATCCAATTATAGAACTAATATATAAAAAAATTGACCAATAACCAACAATTTCTGTATTAAAACCAAGAAATCCGCGTTCTTCAATCAAAAATGCGGGATAATACCGCTTTATTGTTTGATATACTCCATTAATACAAAAAAATAATGAAATACTTAAAATCATAAATTTAAGATATTTTCTCTTGAAAACTCCAAAAAATGCTTGTTTAAAACTGCGGTTATTATTATTTTTAAGAAAATATTTGTATCGTCTTGTTTCTTTGATAAATATGGCAAATATTGTTTGAATTATTATTCCTATAATAGCCATAAGCCAGAAAATTTCGCGCCAATAGTCCAAATTAATCTCTAAAAAAACTGCCAAATAAGAAGCCAGAATTGAAGAAGTCATTCCAATTCCTTCTGTAAGTCCGATAGCTCGCCCCCTATATTTTGCAGGTACTTCTTCAGTTATAATAAGTCCACTAACATTCATTGAAAAAATTCCTACAGCCAACCTTGATATGATAAAAAACAATACATTAGTCGCCATCGCTGAAATTCCATATGCCATCATCAGTCCAATGTGCATTACTATAAAAGTCTTTTTTCGACCTATAATGTCCGCAATATACCTTAAAAATAAAGCCAGTCCACTCCCTAAATTCATTATTGCAAAAATGATAATCATTGTAATTGAATTTACATTAATCGCGTTGGCTATTTGTCTAATTGATAACCCAGTAAATACAATCATAAAAAGATTAAAAAATCTATTTATTGACAGAGTCCATACTAAAAAGGTATGATATTTTGTCCAAAATGGAGATTCCAAATCTTTATAATTAATTTCCGATGGACCAAGCATTGTAAATCATGAATTTTCTAAATTTAAATTTCGTAAATTTTGAAAAATACACTTATTTTTATTTTAAAAAAAATATACATTAGAATTACAAATATTAAATTAATAAATTCAGAATAATACACTATAAATTTTATTTGAATAATTACTTAATTATCAGAATATATAAAAAATAGAATAATATTATTTTATAAATTATTCCCATGGATAATCTTTTTTTGTGCAAACAACTGTTGTAGTTTCTGTAATAACATCACGTAATGTTTCCACAGTTCTTGATGCAGTTACTATTTCGTCAAGATCAGATAATTCTTTAAAGGAGATTTCAGCTATTGCATCCCATGCTCCATAGACAGGAGAAGCATATGTTATTACCCAATTACCTTTTGAAGATTTTAATTCTTTTATTTTATCAATTACTATCCATTCTTTACCAACACTTGCTAATCTTATTAATAAATATGCTCTATATGACTTTTCGCTCATAAACTAGACCTTCGTTCTCTATTTTTCTTTGTACATTTTAAATATCATAAACTTTTAAATTTTAATAGAAATATAATATAAATAACTTATCAAAATTGTGTTTTTTTTATAACAAAATATCGGTCATTTGTAATTTTTAGAAAAAATAGTAATGTAAGGTAAATCTCATTTAGCTCTTTATTAAATTAATGTTCAAATAATTAAAGATAAAATTGATTGTCTAAAATAAATTACCATAAATAATATTTATCTATATATTGAAAACATTTAAAAACTATAATTTGTTTATTTATTAACTGAATATTACCTATCTAAAGATTTAGAGGACCTGTGGCCCAATGGATTGTGGCTTAAAAGCTATCCATAGAAGGCACTGGCCTTCGGACTAATAATATAAAAAAATATAAGGAAGTAAGCCAGCGATTGCAGGTTCAAGTCCTGCCAGGTCCACCATTTTCTTTTTTCTCAATTCTTATTTATAAATCTAATCATTTTACAATTTTAAATGATCTCAAGTCAAATATTTTTTCTAATTATAAAAAACTGAAAAAGTAGAAATTTTTACAAAAAATTTATGTAAATATAACGGGTAAACCCCACCATTAAGGAAATTATGGGGACATCTAATGATTTTAATAAAAAAAATCTGGGATTTAAGGTTTATAAATAATAAATAGTGTATAAATTCAAATATTAATTGTTATTTATATTAAATCTACATTTTTTCTAAAATATCAATTCCTAGCACATCAAAAATAGATTTTAATACCGTTTGAAATGATTCGACCAAAATTAATCTGGCTTCTCTTAGCTCGATATCCTTTGTAGGTAAAATAGGACACTTTGTGTAAAATCTGCTAAAAATTTGTGTTAAATTATAAGTAAATTGAGTAAGAATACTTGGATCATAGTTTATTATACAATTTTCAATAATTTGAGGATATAGACCAAGATTTTTTATTAATATTAATTCTTCATGAGTAATTAATTTAGATACAGTTTTTAAATTCTTTTTTGAAAATGAAATATTGCGCTTTTTAGCTTCTCTTAAGATTCCTGCAGTTCTTGCATAAGCGTATTGTAAATAAGGGGCTGCATCTCCATCAAAATTTAAAACAGTATCCCAATCAAAAATGATTTCTTTAGTTGGATTTTGATTAATTAGAGCATATCGGATGGCACTTATGCCTATGGATTCTGCCGTCTTTTCGAGTTTATCTTCAGGGAAATCAATTCTTCTTTTTTTTATTTCATTTTTAGCCCTTAAAATAGCTTCATTAATTATATCATCAGTCGCAGTCCAAATACCTTTTCGACCACTCATTCTACCTTCTTTTAGCTTAACATGAGCATATCCTAGATGATATGAATTTTTATAATATTCATTAAAGTCCATTATTTTTAATGAAATAGCGACACAAGATTGTTCATACATTTGTTCCATTCCAATTACATTTATAATCTTATCAGCATGCCCAAATTTATCATTAGTTTCTCCATCAGGAGCAGTTGTCCATAATTGTTGTCCATTTGGTTGATTTATAAATAATTTATATTTCATGTTTTTCTTTAATAGACCAAATTTCCACATCTGATAGGCGATGTCCTTTGCTACATAGGTAGAAGTGCCATCTGATCTTAGCAATACTTTATTTGGTTCAGACATACCATAAAATAATTTTCGAGTTTCTTTATCATTAGGGTTATCTTCCAGATATTTATCAATAAGAATTGTAAGACAACCTTTTAATTTTCCTTCCTCAACATATTGAACATATTTACTTTTTTTAATAATATTAAGAGATTCATTAAAAAGTCCAGCTCTTACAATATCGCTTTCCCAGCTGAGTAGATCGTAAAAAATTCTTAATTTAAAGGCAGTTTTTAATTGATCCTTAACACACTTCTCTACAATATTTCTATATATCCCTTTTTCAACTAATTTTATTTTATTTTCAATACCATTAATAATTTCATTCAATTTATCTTCATAATTGGTTGTTTTTTCTCCTAATTCTTTCGATTTTTTAATTTTTGATTGGAGCTCGTCCATTAATTTATAAATATCCACATATATTTTTCCCATCCAATGATCAATTCTCTTATCATTAGGTAAACCATCAAAACCAAAATAATCCATGGCAAATAAAGTATCAGCGACCTGTTTTCCAGTATCATCAATATAATTTTGAACTTCTATATTATATCCAGCCTTCTTATACAATCTTGCAATTGTATCACCTAAAATCGCGTTTCTAGCATGCCCTACGTGCCATGGCTTGTTAGGATTGACAGAAGTATGTTCAATCAAGATTTTTTTATCTTTATCAATATTCTCTAATCTACCATAATTAGAACCCATTTCATTAATAGTTTTTAAAACGAGAAAATTAAATTCAGTATAATTGATAAAAAAATTCACATAACCATTTTCATTCTTAACTTCTTTAATAAGATTATAATTTCTCAAATTAATAGAATCAATTAACATCTCGGCTATATTTCTGGGTTGTTCCTTCAATATTTTTGCTATCCTAAAGCATATTGCTGTATTATAATCGCCAAACTTCGTTTGTGGCGATTCTTTTATCCCAAAATCACTTATATATTCTAATATTCCCTTGTCTTCAAGAAATTTCTTAATTATATCTTCAATTTGTTTAATTAACTCTTCAATAGGATTAGTCATTATTGACCCTTTCTATCGTTTATTTTTATTTTGTTTTATATTTTTTAACTAGATTTATTATTAGAAATATTTAACATTAAAAAAATTCATTAAATTGCATTTAAAATTTATTAAGTGATTAAATTTTAAAATATTTTTAACTAATTGTGTAGGGATAACTATAACCTTTTTTTATTTTATAATTAAAAAATTAAAAATAATTTAATATAAACATAATTAATTAAAAATTAGGTAAAATTATAGTGTATATCATTATTGTTTTTATAACAAGGTGAAAATATTATAAGATACTTTTATTTTTTTCTCAATGACCATTCAAAATCATATATTTTTGTTATTTATGGTTAGTTTGGTCTTTTTTGGGCTTTTAGAGTGCCATATCCAATTAAATTATAAATTTTGTTCAATAAGTGATAATAGCCTTCAGTCAATAAGAGAATAAAAGGAATTAACGACACACACATCCACCATGGAGTAAATAAAGGTAGAATTGATATTAGAGCCATGTGTGCAAGATATAATGGCCATACTCTATTACCCATTTTTATAATTATTTTTTTAATCTGACCATTGACAACTGGTATTCCAATACGTTTAGACCTATTATCTCCAAAAAGCATGCCAATAATAAATTCAGTTGTCCAGAAAAAAGAGAAAAAATATGCAAATTTATAAAATGGTGAAAACATAATCATAATTTGAAAAATAGGTACAACAATAATTATAATGCTCAAGTATTGTTTTTTTAGACGTCTTAATAATGGATAAATTAATGATAATATGAAAATATCACAAATAAACCAGCCTTCAGGCCATATACCGCCGCTATTTCCTGTAATTAATGGCCATAGGCTTGTTAAATCTAAAAAGAGAGAAAATGGTGTTATTACAGGAAGTTTTCCACAAATGTATTTTATAATAAAAACTATGAATAACTCAAGATAGTACTCGAAGTATAATCGAATAAATTTTTTTTACAAAATTTAAATAATTTGAAATAGATAATGAGCTTGGTTCATTAAATTCTTTTTTAAGACCATGGACATTTCCCGAGCAATACATAAAACAACCAATTGCTACTACAATGGGCCATGTTTGGAACCAATTATTTATATCAACCCAATTGGTAAATATAAATATATGATAAATTATAATTATGACAATAGAAATTAATCTAGCTAGTTCTATTCGCCAATCTTTCTTAATTTCTTTTTTAGTTTCTTTATTAAAAATTTGCAGGGTTGACATTGCAAAACCTTTTAAATCAATGTTTTTATAACAGGTTTTAAATTTTTTTCTTTATTTTTTTGTTGATGATGATTAATATTCTATGAAAAAGTTCTGTCAATGGGAAAATAATTATGAATATTATAAAGAATTCCCAAAATCCTGCAAGATATGATATCCATACAATAGGTACTATATGAGACAAGTACATTGGCCAGACTCGTGCCCCTAATTTGATTACAACTTTTTGATATCGTTTTGAAACGATTGGAGGTCCCCCAGTTGAGCCAGACCATTTCCCAAATAACATTCCAATAGAAAATTCAGTTATCCAAGAGAAGGGAAAGAAATACGCTGGATTATATAATGTAATTGCTAAGATTATTCGCATCACAATTGCGATTGCCATAACCACATAAATATAAATTTTATTAATAGAACTCAGCCTTCTTAAAAAAGGATAAATTAATGATATCATAAAAATTGCACATATAAACCACCCTGGAGGCCAAATACCCCCGCAACCACATGTGGTAAATAAACCCCAAGTCCCGGTCAAATCTAAAAATAGGGACCAAGGGGAATATATTAGTGGAAATGGCTTATTTATAATATAATAAGCAAATAATCGAGACAAAAATACAGTACCAAAAGCCAAATAATAACCAATATATAATCTTAAAAACCTCTTTTTGATATATTTAAAATAACTCTTTTTATTTATATCTCCAGGATTACTAAACTCATTTTTCAAACCCTGAACAAATCCTGAAGCATACATGAACATAGCCATAGCAATATATAAGATAAAATTTTGTGGCATAGTTGAACCATTAATCCAACCTGATTCTAACTGCATATGTACTATGACTACAGCAAGTATTGCGGGTATTCTTATTAACTCGATTCTCCAATCCATTCTCTTAGTCTTTTGGGTAATATTGATATTATCTAAATTCTTATTTTCCGATATTGATTTGTCCATTTTTATCATTACATTTGAACTTAAATATTCAAATAATTGAAAGATACTTTTAATTGGGGAATATAATTATTTCTATCGAAAAAATATGATCAAAAAATTCAATCAATAAAAATAAAAATTGTATTTACGAAACAAAATAATTTTGAAGAAGAAATATTAATGTAACAAAAAGAATTTTGTCAGTTTGATAATATATAGGTGATACGGGCTCGGTGGGATTTGAACCCACGACTACAAGCTATCTCCAGATAAAAGTTAGGAGGCTTGTGCCATATCCACTAGGCCACGAGCCCTTGATTTAAGAAGTAAGTAAAGTGGCGGGTTAGGCAGGATATTCCCTATAACCCATGGCGGATTATGGTTTTGAACCTGCGACCTACGGATTAGAAGTCCGTCGCGCTATCCATACTGCGCTACTAACCCTAATTTTTCTTATATCCTTCAATTGAAATAAATTAAATTGGGATGAATTTAAATTTATTGATTATTGTATTTCTTATTGACAAATATATTATTTTTTAAGATTATTAATACTTATGAACAAAATTCATCCATTATTATTAAATAACTAAAAATCCTCAAAACAGAATTGATGATTGGCTGAATAATATTTATTGAAATTATAAATAGTTTTTTATGAATATATTAAAAAAGGAATACGATATATACTATAAAGAGTGCATAGCGTTTTAAAGGTTTTTTGTATCGTTTTCAAAAACAAATTAAAAGGGCATTTATTCAATTTTTCATAAAGAATAAGCATTAAATTTTTAATTGAAGAATTTCATTAAAGAGTAGGATGTTTTTTTGGACAATATTGAAATTAATAAAATTAAGCAAGGGTAAAATTGAGCTTGGAAGAATATTTATCTGAACCGCAGACATATAATAAATTGATGAATTTAATTGAATTAATGAGTAGAAGAAACTTAATAATAGATATATTGAATGGTCTACAATTACAAAAATTAGTTTCAGATATTTCTGATGAGGAAT